>Ga0181538_10001996_pt1 | contig 21809 bp, 19 predicted proteins | sample PEATcosm2014_Bin_40_FD_119773 | JGI IMG/M metagenome (GOLD analysis project Ga0181538, IMG submission 119773) | Peatland microbial communities from MTU Mesocosm Facility, Houghton, MI, USA - PEATcosm2014_Bin23_30_metaG | ecosystem: Environmental > Terrestrial > Soil > Wetlands > Peat | place... | reverse complement strand
ATCCGGCGCGCAATCCGTTTTGTCGCTGCGTTCCGCATGGCTCAACGACCAATGGGAGGAATTTTGGAGTCAACGCCCTCTGGCGGCGTAAGAACCCACCTACTTTGATGGCTCAGACCCATTGGCAAGATGCCAATGCCACAATTCTTGACACGCCCCCATGCCTCATCGTATTCTCGCTCCGCAGTTTAGAGTTGAGCCGGATTTGTTGCACAAGGATCGGCTTTGGCTGCGATTGGCGTTATCCCCGCTCGTTTTGCTTCCACACGTTTTCCCGGCAAAATCGTCGCCTCTGCCACCGGCAAGCCGCTCGTCCAGCACGTGGTCGAACGCGCTCGCATGGCCGGCCGTCTTCGCGAGGTGATCGTGGCCGCCGACGATCAGCGGATCGTTGACGCACTGCGGCCGTTCAAGACCCGCTGCGTGATGACTTCCCCCAAGCACCCCACCGGCACCGATCGTATCGCCGAGGTCGCTCGGTCGTTGACGGATTCAATTATTGTCAACATTCAAGGCGACGAGCCGGAGATCGAGCCGGACGCCATCGACGCCCTGGTCGTTCGGCTTGAGACGACCGCCAGCGGCATGGCCACCGCCGCGACGCCGTTCGCCCCCGATGCCGACCCGGCCGATCCGAATCTCGTGAAGGTCGTCGTAAGTCTCGATGGCAAAGCGTTGTATTTCTCGCGGTCCGTCATCCCCTTCTTGCGGGATTCAGCCGGTCCCCAGCGGCCGGCCTATTATTTACATCAGGGGATATACGCCTACCGGCGCGAATTTCTGTTGCAATTGGCGTCCTGGCGGCCGACGCCGCTGGAATTGACCGAAAAGCTCGAACAGCTTCGCGTGCTGGAGCACGGACGTTCGATTGACGTGATTTTCACGCGGCGCGCGGTGCACGGCATCGACACGCCGGAGCAATATCAGGAGTTTGTGGAAAGGTATAAGGAAGTGGCAAGTTGCAAGCGAATGCATTGGCATTAACTTGCAACTTGCTACTTGTAACTTGCAACTATAATTCAAAATGAGCAACGAAGAACTGCTATTCAAGATCGGGCAATCGACCGAGGAGACCGAGTTTTACACGCCGATGCCCCCGGGCTACCGCACCGGGCATCACAAATTCGTCGTCGTTGTGGGCACCGTCATGAGCGGGCTGGGCAAGGGGATTTTCTCCTCGTCGCTGGCCAAGCTTTTGCAAGACAAGGGCTTGCGGGTGGCGCCGATCAAGATGGAGGGCTATTACAACATCGACAGCGGAACCCTGAACCCCTATCGCCATGGCGAGGTTTTCGTCCTGGATGACGGCATGGAAACGGACATGGACCTCGGCACCTACGAGCGGATGCTCGATCAGGATTTAACCGCCGCGAATTTCACCACCAATGGCCAGATCCTTTCCTCCGTACTGAAAAAGGAACGCGAAGGCGGATACCTCGGCCGCGACGTGCAGTTCATTCCGCACGTCACCGGCGAGGTCAAGCTGCGCCTGCGCGAATTGGCCGCCAAATCCAAGGCGGACGTGGTCTTCATCGAAGTCGGCGGCACCGTCGGCGACTTCGAAAACCAAGCCTATCTCGAAGCCTGCCGTCAACTCGCCTACGAGGAGGGCGAAAACTCCGTCGCCTTCGTCGTCCTGACCTACGTCATGGAGCCGGGATCGCTCGGCGAGCAGAAATCCAAGGCCGCCCAACTGGGCATCAAACGCCTCATGGAAGCCGGCATCATGCCCCACATCATCGCCTGCCGCGCTTCCAATCCCGTCAAGGAAAAAGTCCGCGAGAAAATATCCATGTACACCAACGTCCCCATGCGCCGCGTGGTGACCATGCACGACGTCGAGAGCATCTATACCATCCCCGACGCCCTCCGCACCGCCGGCATCGACCGCGAAGTGCTCACCCTTCTCAACATTCACGATCGCGTCGATCAGGGCAAGGAGGACCAGGCCCGCCTCAAATGGCGGCAATTCGTCGACCGCATTTCCAAGCCCCGCAAAGACGTCACCGTCGCCGTCACCGGAAAATACACCGCCCTCCGCGACGCCTACGCTTCCATCATCAAGGCCTCCGAACATTGCGGCGTGCAGCTCGGCGCCAACGTCAATTTCAAATGGATCGACACCACCTCCATCGACGCTTCCAACGTCGCCAAACGCCTGGCCGACTGTCACGGAATCATCGTCCCCGGCGGGTTCGGCGTCCGCGGAACCGAAGGAAAAATCGAATGTATCCGCTTCGCCCGCGAAAATAAGATGCCCTACCTTGGACTGTGCCTCGGATTCCAGATGGCCGTCATCGAATTCGCCCGCAATGCCTGCGGAATCGACGGCGCCAACAGCACCGAATTCGAGAAAAATTGCCCCAATCCCGTCATCGACATCCTCCCCGAACAAAAGAAAATCGAAGGCCTCGGCGGAAACATGCGCCTCGGCGGAAAAGACGTGGAACTAAAACCCGGCACCCTCGCCGCCAAACTCTTCGACAACGCCCGCACCATTCGCCTGCGCTTCCGTCATCGCTACGAAGTCGATCCCAAATACATTATGACTCTGGAAGAGCACGGCCTGATCTTCAGCGGCAAACATCCCACCCAGCCGATCATGCAGATCCTCGAATTGCCCCAGGACGTCCATCCCTATTTCGTCGGCACCCAAGCCCATCCCGAATTGACCAGCCGTCCGTTGCGTCCCCAGCCCATGTTCCTCGGCTTCTGCCGCGCCGCGATGGAATTCGCCGAAGGAAGACTTCGCCAGCCGCAGGCGGTGTGAGGAGACCTGCCGAGGCCGATGTTTTGTTCCCTGGCCGGAATATCGGATATAATAATCATCATGAGCGTTACTCAACTCCGTCGCGAAATCAAAAAAGCGATTGATCGGCTTCCGATCAAACAGTTGGAGTCCGTTAGTGATTTTGTTCATTTTCTCAATCGACCGTCGATTGCGCAGCGGCTATCGGAGGCCCAGAAAGCCATCGCCTCCGGAAAGGGAGTAAACTGGCGCAAGGTGAGAACAGATGTTTGAGGTCGAACTCTCGCCCGAGGCGAGGGAATTTTATGCGGCTGCTGATCGGCCTCTGGCGCGAAAGCTTGCGCGATGTTTTGCCATTTTGGAGCGGTCTCCGCGCCAATATAACAATATTAAGCGGCTTACCGGACAAAGAGCCGGTCTCTGGCGCTTCCGGGTTGGCGACTGGCGCGTGGTATACCGGATTGACGACCAAGCGAAGCATGTGCACGTCTTGATCATTGCCCATCGACGGGAAGTTTATGAGTAGAGTTGTTCGATGTGCCGCGCAGCTTTCTACCAATGCTTGACAACATCCTGAAATCATCCTCGCTGATCACGGTATTTATATCGCTGATTACCGTTGTCTTCGGATTTATAAAATATTTGGATCAGAGGAACCGCGAGGAACGAACTAGGAGATTTGAGCTCTACCACGGTTTGATGCGTACAGTTTCTGCCTTTGGCAAGGCCAACGACGATTCGATACCACTAACTCAGCAGCTTGCCGCAATCTATGAGTTGCAGCACTTCAATGACTATGCGTACGCATCGGTTCCGATCCTGGAACACTTGCGCGAAGTTTATATGAAGCGGGAGTGTCCATCGGTTTTGATGCGCGCGATTGATCAAACCCTCCGAACGCTTCGTAATCAGGTTGAGAAAAACGGGACAGGTCCAATATCCGCCCACGTCACGTAATTGGACCTGTCCCGTTTTCTGCTCTGCCGCTTCTGCCCCGGCGAACCGGGCAACGTCTTATTTCTTCGCCTTCGCAGCCAACGCCGCGCGCACGCCGGCGGCGTACTCGGGGTGTACCTTGGCGAAATGCCCAAGCTGACGCTCGACGATGTAGTCCGGGACGCCACCCATCGCCGCGGCGATGTTGGAGAAGAGCCGGGCCTTCTGGTCGGCGTTGAAAAGATTGAACAAGGCGCGGGGTTGAACGTAATCGTCGTTGCCCTCGCGGTGGTTATAACGATCCGCATCGCCCGAAATTTTCAGCGGAGGTTCGGCCAGTTCCGGCCGTTCGACAGGACCGTTGAATGAATTCGGCTCGTAAAACGCGTCCGGGTTCGGATTGTTCGGGAAGAAACGCATCTGCCCGTCCTTGTGGTAGTTATGCACCGGGCATTTCGGCGCGTTGACGGGCAATGCCTCGTAATGGGTTCCCAGCCTGTGACGGTGCGCGTCGGCGTAAGAGAAGATTCTCGCCTGGAGCATCTTGTCCGGCGAGAAGCTGATCCCCGGAACGACGTTCGACGGGGCGAAGGCGGCTTGCTCGATCTCGGCAAAATAATTCTGCGGATTGCGATTCAACTCCATCATGCCCGCATCGATCAGCGGATAGTCGCCATGCGGCCAAACTTTCGTCAGGTCGAAGGGATTATACGGCGTCTTTTCCGCATCGGTCTCCGGCATAACCTGGATTTGGAAACGCCACTTCGGATAGTCGCCCTTCTCGATCGAGAAATAGAGATCCTCCTGTGTTGATTCGCGGGTCCTGCCGACGACGGCTTCGGCCTCGGCGTTGGTCCAATGCTTGTGCCCCTGCAAAGTCTTGAAATGGAATTTCACCCAGAACCGCTCGTCCTTGGCATTCAGGAAACTGTAGGTATGGCTGCCGTAACCATTGATGTGCCGCACGCCGATCGGCAGACCCCGGTCGGACATCAGGATCGTCACCTGATGAAGCGATTCCGGGGACAGCGACCAGAAATCCCACATCGCCGTCGGCGAACGCAGGTTGGTCCTGGGGTGCCGCTTCTGAGTATGGATGAAATCCGGGAATTTGTACGGATCGCGCACGAAGAAGACGGGTGTGTTGTTGCCCACCATGTCCCAATTGCCTTCTTCGGTGTAGAACTTCAGGGCAAAGCCGCGCACGTCCCGTTCGGCATCGGCCGCGCCGGCCTCGCCCGCCACGGTCGAGAAGCGGGCCAGCATCTCCGTCTTCTTGCCGACCTGGGAAAAAATCCTGGCCTTCGTGAACCGCGTGATGTCATGCGTGACGGTGAACGTGCCGAATGCGCCCCAGCCCTTGGCGTGAACGGGCCGCTCGGCAATCCGTTCACGATTCTGGTGAGCAAGTTTTTCCAGCAGTTGATAGTCCTGCATCAACAGCGGGCCCCGCGGTCCCGCGGTCAAAGCGTTCTGATTGTCGGCAATCGTCGCCCCGGCGGTTGTTGTGAGCGTTGGTTTTTCGGCCACGATGTCTTCTCCCTATGTTTTGGATTTCGAATCGACCGATGTCCTGTTGGCAATGCTATCGAGCGGCGCCGCATTTTCCCACTTGGCGAGCGTAATCTTCCATTGTTTCAATCGGACCCTGGTCGCTCATGGCCTCGGATGGCAATATGGCGGTCGCTCAGCTTAGAATAGCGCCGATATCGGCGATGGAAAGAGCGATGAAGACAAGCAAGTTGCCACGGACCGATTCGATTCAGGAACTCGCCCGGTTCTGGGAGAAGCACGATCTGACGAATTTCCAGGACGAACTGGAGGAAGTGACCGAGCCGGTGTTTGTCGGCGGCGATTCAATTCGCCTCCATCTGCGCCGGCGTGATGCCAGCGCGGTCCGCCGGCTCGCCGAATCCAAGGGCGTTTCCCAGGCCGAACTCGTCCGCCAATGGGTGTTGCAAAAATTGGCTCGCCGTAAGCGGAACGGTCAAGCAAGAGGTTAACCGCAGTTCGATTCCGTCCCGTTACTACGGAGTGACGACTTCAGTTGCACTTCTTGCTGCCTTCGGCATTGAAATCAAGGTTTTTGGCTCGGATTGGGTCTGTAGGGCCATAGGCCGTTTGCTTTCCTTCTTCAATAATTTTTTCAATTTTCCCCTTTTCCAGTGCCGCTTGTGCGTCCAAGTGAATGTCCGATTGCTGACCAAACGTGCCCCACACGTCGGGGTTGATGGGCTGTTTTGGAATCTTCAAAATCGCTCCGCTTCCATCCTTAGGTACCCACTGTTCCACCTCACTCTTCGACGGTCGGCATCTTATGCACCGCTTGTTTTTCAATGCCTGGCTGTCCGTTGTTTCAGCCGTTTGCTTACCAAACAGCGGAGATTTCTTTTCGAAGAGGCACCTTCCGATCGCATCGAGAGCGTGCCACCAATGGCCATCCTCCGGATTGTCTGCCGTGTAAGCGCTAACCGGTGTGCTGATTCTGGTTATCTTTCCCATTTGGAATAGTATAAGACTATGACCCCAATGGATTCCAATCCAGTTACATCGCTAAACAAAACACCTTGCCGAGAAACAGCTGGTGAGAGATTGGAATGACAAGATTCGAACCAGCGTCGCCAAACCATTTCCTCACCAATCCTGGCCCCCTCGCACCCATTTCAGCCTACCGCGACTGTCGGCCCGAATTGCCGTTTGCAGAACCACCCCAATTCCGTCCAGGTTTTGAACCATTCGCGGATCAATTCCGGAGCCCGCGGGTCCGAAAACGCGGATTTGATGGCCTTGCCTAATGTGGCCCCGCGATTCAGGCTTGTCAGCAAGCGATACGCTTGCCGATCGATTCGCTTGTAAAACAGCGAATTGTCCAGCCGATGCACGACGACGAACGTTTCGCGGGGGCGGGGGATCGGCGAGCGGCGCTTGACGCGGGATTTCTCGGGTGAATTTTCCTCCACGGCGTTGCTCGCCTCGCCGCGCAGGCCGGGTTTTTTCAGCCGGATCAGGTAATCATCCAGCGGATATCGCAGTTGCAATACGCTCATATACGGCTGAAGCGACAGGCGAATCTTCGCCGGGTCCTTGCCGAGCAGATCATCGACCGTCACCGGCGGCAGGGTGGGGCCGTCGAAGGCTTCCACCTGTGCCCATTCGAATCTGGCCATGTCCGAGGCCAGTTGAAATCTCGGCTCGACCAGGTCCGCATGTTTTTCGATGAATCCGGGAAGGAATCGGCCGAGGTTGCGCATGGTGAAGGAAGTGGAGGGGTGTTCGGTCAGATATTCCCTGGCCAGCCGGTTGAATTTCAGCCGGCCGAGGATCGCCCGCAGTCCCGGAAAATCGTCGTAGAACGAGTCGATCAGCCGGAACCAGTATTGCCGGTTATAGATTTCGATGCGTTCCAGGCTGCTGAGCCGGCTGTTGGGTTTGATGAATTCAGCCGTGACCTCGCGCATGTCGCGGTTGTCGGTCCATTTGCGCTGCATGCGCCATTGGCGGGACAGCGGGCGCATAATGACCGCCCCGGCCAGCCGCTGCAATTGACGCAGTTCCGCCAGCGTCTGCCGATGTTTGCCTTTGGTCCGTGTCTGGGTCATGCCGGTTGCGCCGCCGTTTCCGTCACCGCATCCAGGAATTTCCTCGCCTTCAGCGCCTCGCGATGAACTTCCTCGAACGACGGGATATTGGCATCCCATTCCAGCAGCGTGGAAGTCGGCCCGCATTTGCGGATGGCGTGGGCGTACATTTTCCACACCGGGTCCAGCACCGGATGATCGTGCGTGTCGAGTACGTACTTTTCGTATTTCGTATGTCCCGCGATGTGCATTTGCCCGACGCGCTCGTGGGGGACGTTGTTGAGGTAATCGTACGGATCGAAACCGTGGTTCTTGCTGGAGACGTAAATGTTATTGACGTCCAGCAGTATGCCGCAGTCGGCCCGCTCGACGACTTCCGTGAGGAACTCCCATTCCGTCATTTCGGACGCATGGAACTCCGCATAGCTGCTGACGTTTTCCACGATCAGCGGGATTTCCAAAAAGTCACGCACCTCGCGGATTCGCCGGGCCGTGTTCCTGGCCGAAGCGAACGTATACGGCGTGGGCAACAGGTCGTGGGTGTACGTCCCATCCACGCTGCCCCAGCAAAGGTGATCCGAGAGGAACGGCGTATTGGTGCGTTTGACCAAAACCTTGAGCCGTTTGAGCTGTTGCCGGTCGATCGGGTCCGTCGATCCGAAATACAGCGCCACCCCATGCTGAACCACCTGGTATTGCTCGAGGATATCGTCCAGCACCTCCAGCGGCCTGCCGGCGTCGCACATGTAGTTTTCCGAAATGATCTCGAACCAATCCACCGTCGGCTTTTTGCTCAGAATGTGCCGGTAATGGGGAATCCTCAATCCGATGCCGATTCCCAGCTCCGTGAATCCGTTAAATCGATTGGCGGGCATGACGATAAAGGAACCGCGGATTACGCGGACTGACCCGGATAAGAAATGAATTTATCCGTGAAACCCGTGAAATCCGCGGTCCTATTTCCTTTTCTTGGTTAGAACGCCAGCGCCGACCCGCCGGTCTTGCAGCCGCCGTTGCCTTTGCAACTGTTCTTGCCCTTGCAGCCCTGGTCGCCGGTTTTGCAGCCACCCTGGCCCTTGCAGTCGTTCTTGCCTTTGCAATCGTGCTGCGTCGTCGCCCCGTCCATGTTGCGCGCCTTGATGCCGGCGTTGGCAACGACGGCGGCCTTGGCGGCCGTGGAATGGGAAAGGCCCGGCATGGCGGAGGCGGTGGCGCGGCTCGACGCGCCGCCGATCATTCCCGCAAACGCCGCGGCCGCCAGCATCCCCGTGGACGAACCCAGAATCATTGTCTTGCGCTTCATAATCTCTTTCCTTTCGATGGGGAATCGAGACCTTCGTGCGAAATCATTCGCACTGGTCCGCGATTCAGATTTCGTGAGAAAAAAACGTGACGATTCAAACAACTTCAGGGAACTTCATTGTCGAACTCGAATCGCCTCCTTTCTTCAATCACGGCATCTATCGCGCCTTGCCACGTGCCGTGGGTTTTCGGGCGATTATAGGCAGGCAGATCTTCCAAAAGGCAAGTGATATTTTTCCCCTCAACCGACCGGCGCGCCGGCTATTCGACCGAGGCGAATGGATGTGATCCGCTCCCCGCCGCCTACTTCTTTTGCTGATCCGCACCCATGGACAACCGGGCGCGAAGCTGCTTCACTTCCTCCTCGAGCTTCCGCACCAGGACCACCAGATCAGGCAGCCGCCGCTGCGCGGCGTACTCCCGGAGGTTCTGCCGGTGCGGCAGGGCGGGCATCCCGCTGACGACCTCCCCCGCGTCGATGTCGTTCGCCACCGCCGCGCATGCCGCCACCATTGCCCCGTCGCCGATGTGCACGTGATCCCTCAGCGCCGACTGGCCCCCCAGCGAAACCCTGGTCCCCAGGGACGCGCTGCCCGCCAATCCCGCCTGCCCCGCAATGACGCTGTGCGGGCCGATCGTCACGTTGTGCGCGATCTGCACCAGGTTGTCGATCTTGGTCCCGCGGCCAATCCGGGTGGAGCTGAATTTCGCCCGGTCGATGCAGACGCACGACCCGATGTCCACGTCATCCTCCACCACCACGTTCCCGATCTGGGGAATCTTCGCCTGCTTGCTCCCGTCCCACCGATATCCAAAGCCATCCGTTCCCAGCACGCTGCCGGCATTGATGATCACTCGCGAGCCGATGAGGATTCGCTCTCGAATCGTCACGTTCGGGAAAATCTCGCAGTCCTGGCCGATCTCCACGTCCTGCCCGATGTAGACCTGGGGATGGATGACCGAACCCCGACCGATCTGCGCGCCCGGGCCGACCACGCAAAACGCTCCGATCGAAACGTCCTGCCCGATCCGCGCGGTGGGATCGACGCACGCCCTGGCATCCACCCCGGCCGCCGGACGCGCCCTCGGCGGCGCGAACGACTCCAGCACCTTGGCCATCGCCAGGTCCGCGTCGTCCACCCTCAGCACGATCGTCCGCGACGACTCCTTAACGTGAAGGTTTCTCTGCACCAGCACCGCCCCGGCGCCGCTGGCGTTGAACTCCTTCAGCAATGCTTCAGAACCCAGAAATGAAATGTCCTGCGGGCCGGCCTCGGTCAGGTTCGCAACGCCCGTGACGTACAAATCTCCCGGCGGCGCGGCGCAACCCAACGTCGCGGCGATGTCACGCAACGCGATCCCTCGAGAACTATTCTTCATCGGAGGTCCGTCTCGCGGTAAGGCAATCCACTCAATGGCTCGGCGCCGGGGCCGGGGCCGGGCTCGCGCTGTACGTCTTGTCCATGGCGATGATCACCTTGTCCGTGATGTCCAGCGACACGTCGTTGTACAGGCTCGTGTGCAGAAGGATCGTCTGAACAAACGCGTTGGCGTCCAGCTTGTCAAGCTCCGGAAAATCCGCGTGCGCCGCGTTGATCACCAGCGTGATCCCCTGATCTTTGGCCACGTCCGCCACGGCCTTGAGGATTTCCCCGAACAGCTTCTTCTCCTCTTCCCGCTGCTTTCTGGCCATGTTGACTTGCGCGGCCTGAAACCACGCCTGCGTATCCGCCTGGTCTTCGGTGAACTTTTCAATCTTCTTTTGATATTCATCCGACGTCGGCAGCAGCAACTTGATTTCGTCGCTCTCGGTCTGCAATTGGCCCTTCTTGACCGTCGCCTGGTTGGTCAGGGTCTCTCCATCCTGTTTCCACTTGGCCATCACGTCTTTGCCTTCCTGGATCTTGTTCAGCACCGTGATCGGATCGCAGACCGCCACCTTGATCGGCGGCGCGCCGTTCTCATCCGCCGCCGCCGCCGGTCTGGCCGACATCAGCAACCACGCCGCACCCGCCACCATGCCCGCCAACACTGCAATTCGCACGTTCATGTCAATTCCTTCTGGAAAGAACTCCGATCGAATCACCGCATACTAATAGAAACCTGTTACCGGCGAAATTTCAAGCCCCGCGTCGGCCAGCCGGGGTGCGCGACACATTCTGCAGGCCCTCTTCTTCCCCTCCCCTTGTACTCAGGGGGAGGGTCAGGGTGGGGGTTTCCTCGACGTTCGACCCCCACCCCAACCCTCCCCCTGAGTACATGGGGAGGGGGAAATTCCTTGCAGCAAAAGTCACGCCCCCAGCCAGCCGCACCTATCGGCTGAAGCCGAATGAGAAGCTCAAAACCTGCTCATTATCGTTTCGACTGTGAATGATCGGGAAGCCGAAGTCAAGCGCCAGAGGCTGCTTTCCAAAAATCGGCAGGACCAGCCGGAACCCAAAACCCACCGAGGTCCGGATCACGCCGTACCGCCAGTCCGGTTCATAGTCCCCCGCGTCGATAAACAGCACGCCCCGCAGGAAGTCCTCCGCCAGCGGGAACCCATATTCCGCTCCGCCGGTCATATAGAAATCGGCGCCCACCGCGTCCCCGGCCAGACCGTCGCGGGGGCTGACTCCCCAGTATTCAAAACCGCGCAGGCTTCCGATGCCTCCGCCGTAAAAGCGGTCGTAAAACGGCGCCTTCCGCGGGTCGTCCCCACCCTCAAAATGCAGGTCCAGCACCGACTTGCGGCCCAGCAGATCGTCGGTAACAAGCTGATAACCCGAGATCCCATACATGATCCGCTCGTAATTCACCGTTCCCCCCATCGCCCCCGCATAGGTGAAGCTGACCCAGGAGTCCGTTCCCTCGTAGGTGACCGGACCGTGGTTGGTCGTATCGCGCTCGAACTTCGCGCCGATGCTCGTCAGCGTATGATGACCCTGACCCGCCAGGATTTCCGGCGCACGGTCGAGGTACGGAAATTCCAGGGCCTTGATGTCCACGTCCGTCGCCCCGAAAGTGAGCGACGCCGAATAAATGTAATTGAAGCGCCTTCCGATCCCGATCGACGTGCCCACGCGCTGGTCATTGTACACCGGCCGGATGTGCGTTTCGTAATACCCGCTCGCCGAAAAGCTGTAAGGTTGATCCAGCAAATAGGGTTCGGTGAAGCTGACCACCGCATCGGTTCCCTGGGTGCCCGGCTCAAACCGGGCGGAGAAATCCTGCCCCGCCCCCGTGAATGCCTGGTCGCTGAACGCCTCCCCCCAGCTCGTTGGCCAATTCGCGATGTCGAAGTTCGTCTGCTCGTATCCAAGCTGCCCGCCGAATCCCCCGTTGCTGTTCACCCCTACACCGACGTTGATCTGCGCCGTCCGCTGTTCCGTCACTTCCACCAGCAGATCGCGCGAGGTCGGATCGTCGCCCACCGGTGAAATCGACACGCTCTGAAACTCCGGCAATCCCCGCAGCCGATCCTCCGCATCCTGCACCTCGGCCGAATCGTATTGCTGCCCGGGCCTCATGTGCATCTCCCGCAAAATCACCTTGTCCTGCGTCTTGGAGTTGCCCTTGATCAGAATCCGGCCCGACCGGAACTGCTTGCCCTCGCTGATCTCATACACCAGCCGGATCTTGCCTACGTCCTTCTCGAAATACGTCTGCGGAGTGATGTGCAGGTATTCGGGGTTGGGCTGAATCCCCGGCTGTTCCTGGTAGATGAATCCCCCCGTTTTGCTGTACGTCTTGACCATCTCGCGCACGTCGTTGTCCACGACTTCGCGGTCGTACGGAGCGCCTTCCACGTCTTTCAGCGATTTCCGCAGCGACCCTTCCGACACCAGCGTATTTCCGTCGAACAGCACCTGGTCGATCGTGTATCGCACTCCCTCGTCGATCACGAACGTGATCTGCGTTTCCTCCATGTTCGGCGACCGCGACAGCTTCCGTCCCACGCGCACGTCGAAAAAACCCTTGTCCCGGTAAAACTTCGTCACGCTCTCGACGTCCTCGTCCACCTCTTCTGGATCGTATTTCCCCGCATTGAAAATGAACACGTACGTCCCGGTCTTGATCTGGTCCTTGAGCTTCCAGGCGCTGAAGCTGTTGTTCCCGATGAAGTCGATCTTGCGCACCCGCACCTGCGGACCCTCGACGACGTGAAACACCAGCACGCCCGTCTTCTGCAAATCCTCGTAGGACCACTGCGCGTGCACGAACGAATAATTCTTGTCCCGGTAATACTTCTCGATCGCCTGCTGCGCCAGGTTGATGCGGAACCGGTCGATCGCCTCGCCCACCGCCAGGCCCGCCGTCTCCTCCAGGTCCTTGGTCTTGACGTTGTGGTTGCCCTCGTAGCGGATTTCCTTGATCTGCTGTTGTTCCGACACGATGAACGTGACGATGACCCCCGAAACCGTCGGCTGAACGCGGGCCTCCACATCCGCGAATTTCTTCATCTTGTCGTAAATCCGCTGGTAATCGCCCACCACCGTCGCCGGATCGAATTTGTCCCCCTGGCGCGTCCGCACCAGTTGCAGGATCACCGACGTGCTCACCTGCGTGTTGCCCACGACCCGCACGGCGTCGATGGTCCGGCCCGCATATTGCGCCGCCGCCGACACCTCCCGCTCGGCGCCGCCTCCCCCCGCATTCCCCAGCGCCATCGTCCCGCCCATCCACCGCGCAATCAGTAGCCCCAGGCAAAGTCCGACTGACAACTGTTTTGCACGAGGATGAAATAGCACGCGCCGCCCGATTCCCTTTGGCCTTGCTGCCGTCGCGCCCCGCCCGCGGCAGTTTCCCGGAGTGTAGCGGGCAGGGCATTGATGTCAAAATGCCGGACCGGGGTAAGACCGAATGCCGAATGCCGATTGCCAAATGCCGAATGCCGAATGAAAGACCGGATGGCCGCCCTTCACTCGGCATTCGGCATTTGGCATTCCCCTTTGCACTTCCCATCCATCCGTTATGATATATCCCATCCATGCGCCTCCTGGTCGTCGAAGATTTCCAACCGCTTCGCGAGTCGCTCGTCCAGGGCCTTCGCGAGGCCGGATTCGCCGTTGATGAAGCCACCGACGGGCAAACCGCGCTTTGGCACGCCCGCAACGGCGAGCACGACGTCATCATCCTCGACATCATGCTCCCCAAAGTCGACGGCCTGTCCGTTCTTCGCCAGCTTCGCGAGCGCAAATGTCCCTCCATGGTCTTGTTCCTTACCGCCAAGGATACCCCCCAGGACAGAATCGACGGCCTGGAACTCGGCGCCGACGATTATCTCGTCAAACCGTTTGTTTTCGCCGAATTGCTCGCCCGCGTCCGCGCCATGATCCGCCGCAAGTATGAAACCCAGGCCACCGTCCTCCGCATCGCCGACCTCGAGGTGGACACCACTCACCGCGTCGTTCGCCGCGCCGGCAAACCCGTCGACCTCAGCGGCCGCGAGTATGCCCTCCTTGAATATCTCGCCCACAATATCGGAAGGATCGTTTCCCGCGCGGACATCTGGCAGCACGTTTACGACTTCAACGCTTCCCCCGAAAGCAACGTCGTCGACGTTTACATCGGGCTGCTCCGCAAAAAAATCGAACGCCCCGACAGCCCCCGGCTCATCCATACCCGCCGCGGACAGGGATACCTTCTCGCCGAGCTGGAGCCGGCATGATCCGCTCCCTTCGCCTCCGCCTGCTCGTTCACACCTCCCTCGGCGCCGCCATCGTCCTGGGACTGCTCGGCTTGGCCCTGTATCTCGGCGTCCGGCGATCCGTGGAATCGGAATACAATCAGTCCCTCCTCACCGAGGCTCGCGCCGTCGCCGCCACCGCCGAGCAGCACGGCCAGCAAATCGTCTTCGACTATGCCCCAGACGAATTGCCCAAATTCGTTGCCGCAGATCATCCCGATTATTTCCAGGCCTGGATCGATCCCGGCGTCGTCATCCGATCCCCGTCCCTCGGCCACGGCGATCTTCCCAGGCCGCCCACGGGCGCCGCCGTCAGCTATCACGACCTGCTCCTGCCCGACGGCCGGCCCGGGCGCATGGTCACCATGTCGTTTACCACCACCATTGAGCCGAATGCCACGGGCAATTCCTCCAACGCCGACAGCTCCCGCACCGTCATCCTCAGCGTCGCCAGCGATACCCTCTCCATCCAACGCACGCTGGAGAATTTCCGCTGGTTGCTCGCGGGATGGTGTTGCCTGGCCGTCGTCGTCTGCGGCGCGGTCCTGGTCTGGATCGTCGGCAGGGCGGTCCGGCCCGTCGAACGCATCGCTTCCGACATCGACCAACTCCGCGAAAACGATTTGTCCGTTCGCCTTAGTTCTGGCGACGCGCCCACCGAGCTTGCGCCCGTGATCGACAAGCTCAACGGGCTTCTTTCCCATCTCGAATCCGCCTTCGCCCGCGAAAAAGCCTTCACCGCCGACGTCGCCCACGAGCTTCGCACTCCCCTGGCGGCGCTGCTGACCACCTTCGAAGTCTGCCGCTCCCGCCCACGCGATGAATCCGCCTACGTCGCCGCCATCGACAAGTGCCGCGACGTCGCCCAACGCATGCAGGCCATGGTCGAAACCCTGCTTGTCCTGGCCCGCGCCGACGCCGGCCAGCTTTCGCTCAAGCTCCAGAACACCGACGCCGCCGATCTGCTCGACGTCTGCTGGGCCTTGTTCGCCCCGCGCGCCCAGGCCCGCGGCCTGCAACTGCAATGGCAGGTCCCCGGCCCCATCTTCATCGAAACCGATCCCGAAAGACTGCTGATTATCCTCCAGAACCTTTTCGACAATGCCGTCTCCTACGCCAACGATGCCGGCACGTTGCGCGTTACCGCACGCCTGGATTCAGACCGATTATTGATCGAGGTGGCCAACACCGGCAGCCTGATCCCACCCGGCGACGCCGACCAGTTGTTCGAGCGATTTTGGCGCGGCGATCAGGCGCGGGCCGATACCGGCGTCCACTGCGGACTGGGATTGTCCCTTTGCCAACGGCTTTCCCGGCTTCTCAACGGACACATCCAGGTCCAGACCGCACAACGGGACTGGTTCATCGTCCGGCTCACGTTGCCGGCGCCGTCCAGAGATCCCCGCCCCCGCGATTTTTCTATTCCAGCGTCGATGATCCCACCGGCGTCGGCGGCGATGCAGACGGTCCCCGCCGCGCCTTCCTCGGCGCCATAGCGATTCCCAAAATCTCCTGCGCGTAACAACGCAGAACTTCCGCCGTGCTCAGCGCCGACGCCACGGCGCCCCGTCCCGCCTTCGGCGAGTCCCCGTCGAACAACTCGCAAATCTGCCCCAGCCCGTCTCCCGCCATGTAGTCCAGACACGGACCAAGCCACTGCGAAATTCTAAAAATCGTCTCCTCGTTCCGGCCCCACGCCTTCACGTACGCCGTCGCCAGCGGACCCAGCAGCCATGGGTACACCGAGCCCTGATGCTGCGATCGATCTCGCGAAACCACGTTCCCGCCGTAATGGCCCTGGAATGCCGGATCACGCGCCGACAGGCTCCGCACCCCCAGCGGCGTCAGCAACTCTTCCATCACCTTCTGGATCACCGGCCGGTGCCGTTCCGCCGCCAGCACCGCGTGCGGCAGGCTGATGGCAAAGATCTGGTTCGGCCGAACCGATGCGTCAAACCCGTGGTCTTCCAACACGTCGTAGCAGCAATCCAAATTCGCGTTCCAGAACCGAAGGTTGAACGATGCCTGCACCCGCTGCGCCAGTTGCTCCCACTGCCACGCCAACGCCTGCTGCCCCAGTTTTGACGCCAGCAGCCCCGCCGTCACCAACGCGTTGTACCACAGCGCGTTCAGCTCCACGGTGCGGCCCTGCCGCGGCGTGACGATCCAGTCAGCCACCTGTGCATCCATCCACGATCCGGCCACACCCGCCAACCGCATCCCCACCAGCCCGTCGGAATCACAGAAAATCCCCGGAGCGCTTCCGTGCCGGTAGGCGTCTATGATCTTTTCCACCGCGCCAAACAGCGTCCGAATCGTCTTCTCATCGTCCGTCCTGCGGAAATACTCGCCTACCGCGTCGATGAACCACAGCGAAGTATCCGTGCCCAAATAACTCGGACCCTCGCCGGTCTCGGCATATTCGGTGGGAACAAGCCCGTCCCGCATCTGCCCCGCCAGCCCCAACAGCAGCATCCGCCCCTCTTCCAGCCGACCCGGAATCACGAACAACCCCCGGAATCCCACCAGCGCCGTCCGCCCGCTCGGTGACGACCACGGATACTGCGTGATGACGTGAACCGCACGCTCCCCGGCCGCTTCGCCCGGCACGCTCACCACGAACGAGTCGGCCGCGTGCAACAGCGTTTCCAGGGCTTCGTCCACCTCCGAACTCACGATCGCCGTTCCACGGTCGAAATCGTCCCGCGCACGGTCCAGATCGCTTTTCACCCGCGCCAACTCCACCGGCTCCGTCGAACACGCCAGATGCACCGTCTGACCCGGCGAAAGCGTCCATCGAAAACTCCCCGGCTTCCACAAATCCTCCAGCCCGCTGTATCCCCGCTCGTCCTCCCTCCGATATATCGTGTTCAAATGCCAGTGCGCATCGGCCCGGAATTCACCATCATGGGCAAAGAAAACCTCCGGCGTCCGCGTGCTGGCCGCAATCCGAACCACGCCATTTTTCGATTCCGCCGCCAACCGACCGTTCCACTGGTACATCAACTCGTGGATTCCCCGCAACGCCAATAACGCCTTGATCTCCAGCGTCACCGATTTCTCCCCCGTCAGCAGCGAATACGAAAGACAAGCCGTGTTTTCCCCCGGCAGCAGCCGCAGCGATTTCTCGATCGTAAACCCCTCGCCCTGGTACGCCCAGCGCGGGAACGGCTCCACGTTGAACGCCCGCAAATATTGAAACCCACGCGGAAAAATCGTACCCGGATATTCGTTGTTCCCCAACGCAAACTCGCCCTTCGACGTCCACACCGACTCCTCCACGTGCGACAGCAGCACCATCCGCCGCACCGGCGGCGACATCGCCGCCACCAACAGCCCGTGGTATTTCCGTGTGTTCATCCCGCACAGCGTCGAACTGGCGTAGCCGCCCAGCCCATTCGCCGTCACCCATTCCCGCTCGATCAGCCCCTCAAACTTCATGTCGGAAATGTTCAGTGGATGCATCGAATATCCTCCGTGAATCCCATCCCCCCTCATTATCACAATCCCCCGCCACGCTGGCAACAGGTGTGTTCTCACGGCGCATTCTTAAGCACGGCCATCGCATTTGGCGGGATTTGAATGTCACCGGGTCAACCAATGCAACGCTCAACACACAACACTCAACGCTCAACGCTCAAGTTTCAAGAAAATGCCAAAAACCCCCGGAATTCGCCATCTCTTCACTTCAAAGTTGAGCGTTGAGTGTTGTGTGTTGAGCGTTGCATTAATCCCGATTGCCGCCTCAAGCCCTCCCCCTCATAGGCCGAATATCCCCAAGGCTGGCGTCCATCAAAGGCATCCCTTGACCATCCAGTACCAAAACACCGTCCAGGACTATGCCGAGCTGTCCAATGCCGTCACCGCCGCCCGCCGGCCCGTCAACAGCCCCTGGCAAATCGTCGTTCTGGTCCTGGTCTTCGGCCTCTACTACGCCGTCACCCGCTTCCTCTGGCAAAAGGCCGGCGACACCGACGGCCAAATGGCCTGGGTCAATATGTGGATCGCCATCGTCGCCTTCGGATTCACCTGGCTGGCCATGAGTCTCCCCGCCAGCTTCCGTGCCCGCCGTTTCCCCTGGCTCACCGCCCGCCAGGCAATTTCGCTCTCGACTTTCATCCTTCTCATCGCCGCGCTCGTCTTCCAGCATTGGTTCAACCGCAAATTCAATCCCACCTCCCACTCCCGAATCTTCACCTGGCAAACCCTCCTCCCCCATTCCATCTGGCTCATGCTCCTGGTCTACGTCAGTTCGATGGCCGCCTACAACCATTCCAAATCCCTGCCGCGCCATTGGCTCAACCGCCCCGATCTTCACCGCCATCAGACCGTTGACATTTCCGCCGCCGGCGTCATTTTCTCCGACACCGTCTGCCGCCACGACTATCAATGGCCCGCCTTCGTCAAAGGCGAAGAAACCCGCAATCTCTTCCTCCTCTTCACGAGCGAATCCATGGGACTGATCGTCCCCAAGCGTGCTTTCGCCTCCGATGAAGAGCTCGACGCGATGCGCAATCTGATGACCCTGATCCCCCGCGACCAATCCCGCGGCTTCCCCATCGCGCCCATACAACAGGCCCAGGCGGCGTAAGAGCGCCACGCCCGCCGACGAGACGATGTCTGCGGCACGATTGCGATACAGGGCAAAATAATCTGCTGACCCGGAAAATTCAGAGGAACCACGGATTTCACGGATAGCACGGATAAATCAGGACCGTTCCGAAACCGCGATGGGCGCAGTCTACGCTCCGTGGAAAAGCATGGAATCGATCATAAGTAATCTCCAGCATTGAATATCCGTGATATCCGTGTCATCCGTGGTGAATAATCTGGGCTAAAGTGGATTTGGCGGAGGGCCGATGCACAGACGGGGGTCTTACCGGAAGGATGGACGATGGCAAATATACCAAAACGTAGCGTCTGCAACGCCGCGGCAACGCTTAAAGCCGCGCTCGCCCGTGAAATTGCGATCACCAGATCGGTTCAGGACATGAGGAACGCCGCCGGCTACGCCGAGCAGCTCGTTGCCGGCCGCGAAGAGCCGGAGGCGGTCAACACCATCTGGGATTTCATCGAGCATTTTGAAGAGCTCGCCACGACCGTTTCCCGCATGGCCGAGGGATTACGGCCGGCGCTCGACGAATTCAAAAAGGATTTTCCAGGGCGGAAGGCCGCTTAAACCTTCGGTGTAACCCAGACAAGCAAGGTTTTTAATTAGGGACAGTCACCTATTTCGGTGTCTCGAAATGGGTGCCTGTCCCTAATTATCATTATCAATTATCTATCTGATCCCCCGCGACCAATCCCGCGGATTCCCCATCGCGCCCCTGCAAACGGCCCAGGCGGCGTAGAAATCATCGCCCCGGCGAACGCCTAATCGGCTCGCGGTGCTACCCAGGGATCGGCCAATTCTGCATGAAGATCGTGGATGGTTTTAAGATCGCCGTCGAACTGCCATTCATCTACCCATCCGTCATTAACCACCAACAAGATCGTCGTTGAATTGATCGCAGCCCATTTTGCAGTGCGGCCGTCGCTGATGATGCACGTTCCGTCCTTATTCAGCGTCCAGATAACTCCGGGCTTAGGTTCGTGCCATTTTGTTCCCGCAAGGCGCGATTCAAGGATGCGGCGGCTTTCTTGAGCGGGGTCTACTCTGCCTTCCGCCGGTTCGCTTTCGACAGCATCTATCCTTGATTTCTGGCTGGGGTCAGTACCATCCAACGGAAACAGGAATACTTCACCTTTTTCCGCAACGAGCCAGCGACCGGCCCATGCACCGTCGGCACATCGCGCGAGCTTCATCGTGACATTCCGGTCTGCATCGAAGATGTTAAGCGTTCCATCGCTGACGGCCCACCTTTGCTCAAGGCCCGCCGCGCCGGCGGTAATCGAGCCATCGGGCGCAAATGACATCTTTCGAAGCCCACTTCCTCCCGAATTCGTGTAACCGTACCAAAAGGTTTTACTCGCCATGTCCTGCTGCGCGGCAGGTCTATCAGCAGTGTCGTTGCGATGCTGCTTCATCGTCTCTATGCCGGCCAAGCGAGCAGCGTCAATTGCGTCCGCATCCGGTTTTCCGGCTATGCCCTGTTTCATTGTGGCATCTTCGGCCTTTGTCAGCGTGTCGATGTAATTCTGATCGGCATCGAGCACTAATTTTACAAAGGCATCGTGGGCAGTCTTGATCGATGCGTCATATTTCGCCTTGGCTGCTGCCACCGTCGACGATTTCGGCGCATCATCCGCCTCGCCCGGCGCTGGGAATGAGCGTGATTGCGCCAGGGTGATTGTGCTGACCGTTAGGATGATGGGGATAAAATGCCGCATAAATTGCCTCGCGTTGAAATGTGCTCATGTTCTAAGCGCGCGAGAGCCTGATTTCAATGATTCGGGAACATAAAGAGGATGGACGCGGAGCAAACACCTCGAAATCCACTCCCGAATCACGCATTTTTTGAAGGCTTATTGGAAAGGGAACTCTGTAACCTTTGGAACACGGGATACCAAGGGATTAAGGATGTGATGTACCAGATCGTCGAGAAAAGACGCCGACCACCTTTTGAGAAGAAGACTGACCGCTACCGGGAAGTTGCCGCATACTACATGCAGCACAGTAACGGTGGCAGGATCGTATGTGAGTTCCAACAGCCCTTGACTGAGCTTTACGGCGCGGCCTACTACGGCAGCGATGATTGGGGGCAGAAGCATGACGAGTATTGGAAAAGGATATTTGCCTGGGGTGGCGTAGGGGACCGCCCACCTGAAGACACCGATGTCTACCGAATGTTGCACGCTTAGGCCGATCGCCGAACGTCCCCGGCAGGAATCGAACCTGTGCCCGCGAGATCAGAGTCCACTGCCCTCCGGCTGCCTCGGAATCCCGCCGGGCGGCAGAGAAACCGTTCATGTCCCCCCTCCCCGCGCTCGTCGTCAAAAATAATTCAAAAAAATCCGCGCTTTTCCAAAAACACGTCTAAAACTTTCACCTCCCGGCTATAAATATAGAGGACACTCTCCTGAGATATGAACATTCCTCTGCCGCACTTTCTCCCGCTCGATTTTCGCGCCAAGCGACCCCCCCGGAGTTTGGGAAATAATGGATCGACTCGCGAAAAAAGGTGTCGGATCCGCATCAACCGGTAGGGAGTTGATGCAATGTGCGGATAAAAAGCGGCTCGGCCAAATTACCCATTTTATTTTTTCCCAAACTCCCCGGGGGATATGGGACATTCCGGGGGGAGAACGGACACACGCCAATTTCTCGCTGTGGCAGAGTGGCCAAACCCAGGTGAAACTTCGCGAAATGTCGCGCTGACGCTGACACAGTCGGCCCTGGCGCTATCAAAAACCGCGACTGTGTCAGCGCCCCCAAAAACCAGCCAAAAACGCGCAATTCACTAATCCTCCGAAAACGTTTTGGCGAAGTTTAACCCCGGATTCAGTCCAAAGCGCAGCGGAGAGGTTGGGATTCGAACCAAAGAATCTTTGCTCGCTGCTCTGATCGATTTTTTCAAGGACAATCCAGCCTGGGAATGACCTGTCCTTTATCGATTTTGCCTATCCCCAAGGGTAT
>Ga0181538_10001994_pt1 | contig 21816 bp, 14 predicted proteins | sample PEATcosm2014_Bin_40_FD_119773 | JGI IMG/M metagenome (GOLD analysis project Ga0181538, IMG submission 119773) | Peatland microbial communities from MTU Mesocosm Facility, Houghton, MI, USA - PEATcosm2014_Bin23_30_metaG | ecosystem: Environmental > Terrestrial > Soil > Wetlands > Peat | place... | reverse complement strand
CGATGAGCGCGGCGTTCTGTTCGGCGTCGGGAATTTGCTCCGCGAACTGCGCATGGAGCGGGGGAGCGTGAGCCTGCGGGACGATCTGGATATCACCACCGCTCCCCAATATGCGCTGCGCGGGCACCAGTTGGGGTATCGCCCCAAGTGCAACTCTTACGATGCCTGGGACCTGCCCACCTGGGAGCAGTACTTCCGCGATCTGGCAGTGTTCGGCTGCAATGCCATTGAGTTGATTCCACCCCGCTCGGATGATGACGCGGATAGCCCGCACTTCCCCCGGCCGCCCATGGAGATGATGCAGGGCATGTCTCGCTTGGCTGATGCGTATGGCCTCGATGTCTGGATCTGGTATCCGGCGATGGACAAGGACTATGCCGATCCAAAGACCGTCGAGTCCGCCCTGCGCGAATGGGGCGATGTGTTTTCCAAGCTGAGCCGTATTGATGCGGTCTTCGTGCCTGGCGGCGATCCGGGCCACACACAACCGAAGGTGCTTCTGGCGTTTCTGGAGAAGCAGACCGAGAACCTCCATCGCTACCATCCCAAGGCGCAGATGTGGGTCTCGCCTCAAAGCTTTAACCAAGCGTGGCTGGAGGAGTTTATTGACATCCTCAAGCGCGAGCAGCCGGACTGGCTGAGCGGCGTTGTGTTCGGCCCCCAGGTTCGGGTTAGCCTGCAGCAGTTGCGCGAGCTGGTCCCGGCCAGGTATCCGATTCGCCACTACCCGGATATTACGCACTCACGGCAATGCCAATACCCGGTGGCGGATTGGGACGTGGCCTACGCGCTCACCGAGGCGCGGGAGTGCATTAATCCGCGACCGGAGGCTGAGGCGACCATCTTCCGCAAGACTCAGCCATTCACGATTGGTTTTCTGAGCTATTCGGAGGGTTGCAACGACGATGTGAACAAGTTCATCTGGTGCGGACTGGGCTGGGACCCGGAAGCTCGCGTCCTGGACCTCCTGCGGCAATACAGCCGTTATTTCATCGGGGAGCGCCATACCGATGATTTTGCCCAGGGATTATTGGCCCTGGAGCGAAACTGGCAGGGGCGGCTGCTGGCGAACGAAAGTGTGGATGTCACGCTCCAACAATTCCAGGCGTTGGAAAGGAAGGCCTCACCGGCGGACTTGAAGAACTGGCGTTTCCAACAGGCGCTCTTCCGGGCGTATTACGACGCTTACGTCCGGCACCGCCTGATTCACGAGACCGACTTGGAAATGCAGGCGATGGCGTCCTTGCAGAAGGCTCCGGAGGTCGGGGTTTCCCGTGCGATCTCGGATGCCACCCAGATCCTGGATCGCGCACTGGCAGAACACCCGAACCCCGACTGGCGCACCCGAATCTTCCAACTGGCGGAGGCGCTCTTCCAGAGCATTGGCATGCAACTAAGCGTCGAGCGATACCAGGCTATCGCGGTGGACCGGGGGGCGAGCCTGGACACGCTGGATTACCCGCTCAACAATCGGTGCTGGCTTGAAGAGCAGTTCGCCCGGATCCGCAAGCTTCCCCCGGCGCCGCAAGGGCTCAAGGCGGTCGAGGAAATTCTGCAATGGACCGATCCGGGGCCCGGCGGGTTCTATGATGACCTGGGCAACATCGCCTGCCAGCCTCACTTGCAGCGCGGACTTGGGTTTAGCGAAGACCCGGGCTGCTTCCAATCAACGCGGGCCGATTTCGAGGAGGACCTGGTGGTGGATGAGCCGGACGAAGACCCTGGGGTCGCGCGGCGTGTGTCTTGGATGGATCATGCGGAGGCGCTGTATGATGCCCCGCTCCAGATGGTGTATAGCGGGCTCGATCCCAAGGCGCGATATAAAGTCCGGGTGCTCTATGCAGGCGACAGCCCGAAGCGGAAGATCCGGTTGGTCGCCAACGACACCCTGGAGGTGCACCCGTATCTGGCCAAGCCGATGCCCTTCAAGCCCCTGGAGTTTCCAATCGCACCGGCGGCAACTCAGCAGGGCAAGCTCACGCTAAGCTGGTTTGGCGAGCGTGGCTTGGGCGGCAATGGCCGCTCGTGCCAGGTCTCCGAGGTCTGGCTGATAAAGGACTCGCCGCTGTCAGGGCAATGAACGGCAGATAGACAACTGATTATGAAAACGAAGAGTTCGCATCTGAGGGTGGCGGGCAAGAACCCGGTCAAGGAGCTACTGAAGAAAGGCCAACCGGTCGTTGGTATTGTTATCAGCGTGAATAGCGTTGAAGTGGCGACGCAGGCGGCGGCTCTGGGATTTGATTTTCTATGGCTTGAGATGGAGCATACGCCGCTAAGTCTGGAAACGGTGCGCAACGTCGTCCTGGCCACCCGCGGGTTGCAGGCCGTGCCTTTCGCGCGTCCGCCGGTGAATGAGTTGTGGATGGCCAAGCGCGTGTTGGATTGCGGCGTGCTCGGGGTCATATTCCCCTTCACCAGCACGCCTGAGCTCGCCCGGCAGGCTGCCGCCGCCTGCCGATACCCGCCCCACGGATTGCGGGGTTCGGGTGCGGACCTCGCTCATTTCCGTTGGCCCGCTGCCGAATGCTACTACGACTTTGCGGACCAGAACGTCCTGGTGGTGGCGGTGGTCGAGAACACGACTGCTTTGTCTCATATCGATGAGATCGCCGCTGTTCCGGGCATTGACGTGCTCTTTATCGGCACCAGCGACCTCTCCTTCTCGCTGGGGCTCCGCGGCAAGCAGGACCATCCGCGACTTGAGCAGGCGATTGCCAAGATCGTGGCTGCCGGGAAGAGAAACGGCAAGTTCCTGGGCCGGCCGGGCCTCCGACCGGAGGCAATCAAACGGTACCAGAAACAGGGTTTCCAGTTCTTCATGGCGGGCACGGACGCGAACTTCATGGCTGTGGGAGCAGCCCAACTGCTCAAGCCACTGGGGAAGAAGCCTGGTTTCACGTGGGGCGGGGGGATTTAACGCCTAGACAATACGGACGCGCACCGAACGAGCATCCAAACATTCCACGCCCGGCTGCCTGCCGGTGAGAGAACCGTGATCCTGAAGGCCGCACTTGCCCGCTAGACTGTGCTAAACTTCTTGTCCACTGCCAGCAAAACCTCTCTCATCGCCGGTTCATCGTGTTCGGGAAAGGCGACCTTGATTCTGGGACGATAGGGATCATCAATGAGCCCCAGGACCGTCCCAACATATTGGCCATATCTCACCGCCTTCCCAGGCGAACAGACGGAGAGCGAGAATGGCCTCAGCGGATCGTAAACCAAACACGGCGCCTTCTTGTGTGCGTCTTTCGAACGCGGAGGCTGCTGGCCGACGGTATGAGGCCCGCTTTCCACCTCGGGAAGCCCATAGTCCCTTGGGGTGATAATCTCGATCTTCGGGTTGGGTGCCGGAGGCAAGGCCAAGTTGCCATGCGCGGATGGGATCCTTTTAACCGGCCCGAGCCCTGGCGTATCGATGGTCCCCTTGGCCTCAGCAGACGGCGCTTCTTCGTTCGTTTCAGCAGGGAATAGGGCTTGGGCATCGTTCTTCCTGGCCGGGAATTCAGGCCTGGGTCCAAATCGAGGCAGTTTCAATTTCACCTCGGCCAGGGAGGCCGCCGAAAAGAGTTCTTCAAGCTGAGCTGGATTCAGCCTCAGCCGCTTGGTTAAATCAATATGCCCCTCCAATCGCCCCTTCTCGCACCTGGCTTTCAGAGTTGCGGGCTTGACATCAGTGATCTTGCTCGCCGCCAGCAACGTCGGCCATCCAATCAGGGCATACCGATGCAACTCTACCAATTGCAGCGCCTGATCGCACGGCAGATAATTAGTCCTTCCGATCGTGCGCAACGGGATCTGTTTTCTTCGGAACCGGGCGTTCAAGGTGGTGCTTTTGACTCCTAACAGCCTGGAAAGTGCGGGAACCGGGATGCTTGAGCTTCCGTAAGCGGCGATTCGGGAAATAATCGCACCGCATGGATCAGCTTGCGAAATTGATGCCATAGCCCCATTTAGCCCACATGGCCCATTTCGGGAAGTGTGCGTTTGAGTGCACATCCTCAAACCGCCACGAGATTGCGACACTCTTCTACGACCCGAAGGTCAGGATGAAGACACGGGTGTCCAGCGTGCCCGCCCAATACTCATGATTGGCGTATATCTGCCCAGGGACTTCCAGTACCTTGGGATGAGCGCGGAGCATGGCGGCATTACGGACAAAACAACTACCATACGATATTGGTGACACAGTTGGGGATCTTTACGCTGGTCAGGCGAGTGCAGAAACCGAAAGCATGGTCCCCGATGCTGGTGACGCTGGCGGGGATGGTGACGTTGGTCAGGCTGGTGCAATCATAGAACGCAGCGCCTCCGATGCTGATGACGCCGACGGGGATCGTAATGCTGGGCAGGCTCCAGCAGTAACAGAACGCGCCCTCCCCAATGCTGGCGACGCTGGTGCCAATTGTAACGTTGGTCAGGCTGGTGCAGAAGTAAAAGGCCCGTTGCCCGATGCCGGTGATGCTGCTGGGAATCGTGACGGCGGTCAGGTTGGTGCAAGAACCGAACGCCTTGTCCCCGATGCGGGTGACCGGCAGGCCGTTGATGGCGGCGGGGATGCTCACCGCACCGCCCGGCCCGTCGTAACCGGTGATGGTGAGGGCGCCGTTGTTCGTGGCGCAAGTGAGTTGGGATTGCCCCAGGGCGGGCAGCGCCAGCAGCGCCAAGAGCAGCAGCATATTGAACGATGTTTTCATAACACATTCTGACTTCCGGGAGAAAGCCACGGCGGCGTTTTCTCCGCAACTGCCAGTTTACTCCTTTAGCGGAACCCTAGCGAGAAGCATAAACAGGAGGAGTATAAACCGAATCCGAACACCAACTCTTCTTTACTCGGTGAGCACCTGGAATTGATACACCCCTGAGCCCACGTTATAGACCGCCGATCCCTTTTCGACCCGTTCGGGCCGGAGTGCGGGTCTGCTCTGGACGCTCTTTTGTGATTTGGCTGGCACCTGGATGGTGGCGCGGCTATTCGCGGGCACGGAAACGCTCAATTTGAATATCCCGTTAGTATTCTCCCAACTCACGGAGATCGGGCCACGAACGGTCTCGATGTTGGCTTTCACAAAAGTGAGCGACTTGGGGATAAACGGTCTGATGAAGAAATGTTCAAACCCGGGGTGTTGCTCGTCGGTTTGAATGCCCGCAAGATTCCGGTAGAGCCACCCGTCGATGCTCCCCAGCATGACGTGATCGTGGGAGCCATGCAGGTCCCAGAATTCCGACAAGGTGGTCCGCCCCCCTTCCAACAGGTGGGCCCAACTGGGGTAACCGGTCTGGGTGGCGAGGGTATAAGAGACCGGCGATTGACCGTGTTCCGTGAGCGCCTCGAGCAAATACTTGGCGCCGAGGACGCCCACGTTGAAATGCCACTTTCTCCGCTCAAGATCCTGGAGGATGTTCTCAAGCACTGCCGGCTCATCCGCTGGATCGGCCAAACCCAGGAACAGAGGAAATGCGTTGCTGAACTGCGTTCCCGGCTCGTATTCCTTCTTGTGCGGGTCAAAGAACCTTCGGTTAAAGGCTGTCCGGATCTGCTTGGCCAGGGTGCCATATTCTTTGGCTTCCGCAACCCGGCCCAGAACCCGAGCCGCTTTCGATAGAATCCGGGCATCGTAGTAATAGAACGCGGTGCTCACGGAAACAGGCTCTCCTTCTTTCCAGCCCTCCACGATCGTGCCCCAGTCCCCAATCCAATATTTTGGCAGGATATGATTGGTTGCCTGCGTGCCGAGGAAGTCCACGTACCGCTTCATCGCGTCGAACTGCCGGGAGAGAAACTCGCGGTCGCCGTAGTACACATAATACTGCCAGGTCATCACCAGGTAGGCGCTGCTCCACGTCGGGTCAGGTTCGTCCGGGATATACGGTCGGGGCGAAACAATGGAAATGTCGCCGTTGGTTCCATTTTGGTTGCGGCGCACGCCCGTGAGCCAATGCCCGTAGAAGATTGGCATATCGAAGTTGAACAGGGCTTCCTCCATGGAAACCATCGCGTCCCCGAACCAGCCGAGTCGCTCGTCGCGTTGTGGGCAATCCATGGGGTAGCCCATGAGGTTGCTGCGCTGCGACCAAACCGTGGCGCGATGGATGCGATTCAACAGCTCATTGCCGCAGACGAATGAGCCGGTGTTGGCACAGTCCGTGTGCACCACGCAGCCCAGCAGATTGATCGGTCCCGGTTTTCCCGGGAATCCAGTCAATTCCACATAGCGAAACCCATGGAACGTAAATCTGGGTTCATATTCTTCCACACCCTCGCCCTTCATCACATAAGTGTCCGCTGCCTCCGCCTTTTCGTTGCTGGTCACATCCAGGCTGCCGTCCTCACGAACATCTTCGGCGTAGCGCAGGTGAATGCGTGTGCCTCGCGGGCCGCTGGCGGTTAAGCGGGCCCAACCGGCGAAGTTCTGTCCAAAATCAAAGACCTGAACCCCAGGCTTCGGATGCTTCACTGCTACCGCCGGGAGGTGTTCGACGACCTTGATCGGAGGCATGAGGTAAGACACCAGCAGGCCGCCTGGCGGCTCTACGACATTTGCCGGAATCCAATGGACATCATTCATTTCCGCCTGATCCCAATTGGGCAATTCCTGTTCCGCGTCGTAAATCTCTCCGTCATAGACGCAGGAATAGAGTACCGGACCTGGAGCTGTTTTCCACGTGCCATCGGATACGATCACCTCTGACGAACCGTCCCCATATTCGACGTGGAGTTGCACCAGGGCACGTTTCGAGCCGAACCATTGCATTCGATAGGGCTCCCACCATTTGGGATAGGGATTGAACCAACCGTTCCCGAGCGTGATTCCAATGACGTTAGTGCCTAAGCCCAATCGGGCAGTCAAGTCGTAGGTGTCGTAAAGGATCCATTTGCGGTAATTGGTCTTGGCGGGCGCCAGCACACGATCACCAATGCGCCGACCGTTGCACGACACTTCGTAGTATCCAAGCCCAGTCACATAGAGCCGTGCTCGCACCACGGGACTATGGAGCACGAACGTCTTCCTCAAGAGCGTTGAGCGTCCATCCACCGCGACTGGCGGGTTTGCCTGGGAGAGCTCGTTGGTACTTTTGAAAAAGCCTGAGGCTGGGTGGGGTTCCTGAGTCGGTCCACTGCCGATCCATCGGCCCTGCCAATCTTCCTGGCGCAGCAGACCCATCTCCCAAAAGGCCGGCTGGCTCCAATTCGATCGGTGTCCGGACTCATCCCACACGCGAGCTTTCCAGTAGCATCGGAGCCGGGAACACAACTCCGAGCCGCCGTACGGCACGTGCACGGAGTCGCCCGATTTCACTCTTCCCGAGTTCCACAGATCGCCCTGGTCGCGGGCGAGCATCTCGGGCGTCGTGGCCACGAGGACTTGATAAGCGGACTGGTGAGCACCTGGACCGATCGTTTCAAGGTGCCAGCCTAACTGGGGATGTACCGTATCAACGCCCACCGGGTCTGGCTGGTACTCACAACGCAACCCTGACACCTCTAGCGAGCTGTCGGCCTTCTGGCGCGCCAGTGCTCGCTCCAGTTCCGCTGCATTTGAGCCCGCCGCCGCCAGCGCAACCGCCAATGCAAGCCAGCGGCCCTGCGAACACCCGAACCGTGAGAGTCGCCAGGAGAGCTTGGGCGAAGGATTGCTGGTATCGCATTGGTGTTCTGGTGCTAGCAGACTGTAAACGAAGCAACGGAGCGACGATCTGACAGCGGCGATTCTACGTCCCAATGGGGTCGCCGCATTTGAAGGCGCTGCAAAATGGCAGAAATGCTGCATTTGAACTGGAAAAGCTTCACTGACTTGAGCAGAATCGCATCGATATGGAAACATCAAACCCATTACTTAAACGCGAAAGTGCATTCTCTGGAGCCTGGGATCGCACTGAACCCATGACTTTGCAGGGGGTGGTCAACAAGACCGGCATCTTGTTGCTGTTTTGCATGGGGGCCGCTGCATTCGCCTGGACCCATCCCGCTCTGCGAGGTCCGCTGCTGCTGGCCGGCTTAATCGGAGGGTTCGTCGCCTGCATGGTGGGCATCTTCAAACCATGGAGTGGTATTGCGGCATGGCCTTATTGATCACCCTGGTGTGGCTATACCTCGAACTGCTCCGGCTGCTCTCGAAACTGCGGGGCAGGAATTAGTGGGCTGAACACCCTGAAACGCAGGCCATGCTTTCGGTCACCAACGCTCAGGTCCGAGATCTCAAAGCCCAAGCCCAAAGGCTCAAGGCCACTCTGAAGGTGGGCAAGGAAGGTCTGAGCCTGCAATTCCTCGCCGCCCTGGATGACACGCTGAAGCATCATGAATTGGTTAAAGTGAAGTTCGACGAGTTCAAAGAGCAGAAGAAGGAACTCGCTCCACAACTCGCCGAAAAGAGCCGCAGCCATCTGGTCACCCGAATTGGCAATGTGGTGGTGCTGTACCGGCCGAAGCCGGTTGAGGAAAAGAAGTATCAGTAGGGCTAGGCAACCTGGATTTCAGTGTTGAGAATTCAGTTTTCCGGGGAATACGACGCCTGATTTGAGACGGGCGTAGTTGATCTGCAATACCGAGATGTGCCCGAGAGTCTGCCCAACTCCCAGGCGAGGCGCGCCTTTGTCAGCGGATCGCCCAGCCACCAGAAGAAGGGCACCGCTACTGAAGACTCAGCGCTCCAGGTCCCGGAGGGCGTCCGGTTCATCGAGGATCTGAATGTGGGTGGCTGGCCCAAGATCCGGATCTTTCCACGAAGACAAAGCCCAGACCACCTGCTTGTCCCGAGTTACTTCAAAGACTTGCACGGTACCCGGCCAGTGTGACGTGTCGTTGTCCCCGGCGATCCAGCAGCACATCACGGTGTTGCCGTTGGCCAGCCGGTGGGCCGTCTGAATATTGCCTAGTTTGTACCCGGGCACGTCCGCCTGAGTAAACTCCCAAACCGTCTCTCCCTTCGGGTTGACCTCGCGCGCGTAGCGGCTCCAGTCTCCCGCGATCAAGGTGTTGCCGTTCTTGAGCCGAACCGCATGCCAGGGCGATTTGGCCGCAACCGACCAAAGCACCTTGCCGTCCAGGTCATACTCCACCACTTTCCCTTCCCCGAGGTGCGGCACCAGCAGCGTGCCCGCTTTGGTCATGCGAATGTGACGGAACTGCCCGTGGGTGCCGGTGACCGGGGTCGGAATGGGGACTTCCTTTTCAACGATTCCCGTGGCGGTGTTGATGATCATGGCCCGGGCCGGATTGCCGTTGCGCATGATCAAGACGCGGTCTTTGCCGATGGGTTGGCACGAGTGGATTTCAGTTCCAGGCGGGGCGGGATAATCCCACAGAAGTTTCTTGTCCGGGCTGACCATTCCCGCTCCCGACATCCGTGAGAAGACCACGTTGCCATTGGACAACAGCGTGGCGTCGTCGAACTCCTGATTCCCGCCGCTGGCGGTTCTGATCGGCATGGAATATTGCCAGACGATCTTGCCTTCACGAACAATAAAGATGGACTGCTCCTGCGGTTTGCGCGTGTCCCATTCGCCGGCGTAGAGAAACGGATGTTGCGCCGGTCCTTTGCCCGGCAGCACCGTCGGGGCGATGCTGGCCGCGGTTGGAGCATCGGCCGAGTACGTGTTTAAGGCGCAAGCCGCGCTGGCAACGACCAAGGTCAGTTTCAGAATCGCACCGGACACCTTCATATACTCTGTCTGTTGACGGGCGATTACCAGGATAAACTCAACGGCGGCATCGTGAATTCAATGGACGACTAAAAAGCCGCCGTTTCAGGATCCTCAGCAGGGCGATGGATTATCAATTTCGCCCAGGGCGACAACATCCACGGAGACGGTGAGGGTGTGTTCCTCGCCCCCCACGAGCACGCCGCGGATGGGGCTGACGTCGCCGTAATCGCGCCCCCAACCGAGCGTGATATGCTGCATGGAAGGGAGCAGGTTGTTCGTGGGGTCCACGTCTATCCATCCCAGGCCGGGGCAAAAGAAGCTGACCCAGGCATGCGAGGCGTCGGCGCCGAGGAGTTTGGCTTGTCCGGGGGGCGGCACGGTTTCGAGATAGCCGCTGACGTAGCGCGCCGGCAGGCCCAGCGAACGCAGGCAGGCAATCTGCAAATGCGCGAAGTCCTGGCACACACCCCGCCGTTGCTCCAGCACCCGGGCCAACGGTGTGGCCACGGTCGTGGCAGTCGGATCGAACTTGAAGTCGCGGTGAATACGCGCTGTCAGCTCAAGCACCGCCGCGAGGAGGTTGCGTCCGGGTGGGAAGGATTCCCTGGCGTAGTCGGTGAAGGGGGTGTCGAGCGGTACCAGCGGGGAATCAAACGCGAATTCGCCGGCGTCGAGCACCGACGGCGAGAGATCCACCCGGCACAAATTGCGAACGCTTTCCCACCCGGGGGTTTCCGCGGCGTCCGGGATGTAAGCGGCGCCCACCGCGACGCGACTGCGCGCAGTGACTCGCAACTGCCGGTGCGCGCCCTCGAAAATGGCGAAGGCGACCTCGTTGCCGAAGTAGTCCGTGTGCCGATGCAGGGATGCGGGCGCCGGCTGGAAGTCAAGCTCGTGCGCGAGCCGCATCTGCCGCCGCAACTGCCGTGGCGCGAGCCGCAACAGATGATGCGCCACGGTCACCGGCGATCGGTAATCGTAAGTCGTGGTGTGCGTGATGTCGAAAAGCTGCGCTTTCATTTCAACTTACGCGGGGCACGACGTGGCTGAAATAGACATGCGTGAGCAGCTCGGACAGACTGCCCAGTTCCATGGCAAAACCGGCCAGGCATTCGATCGTCCCGGCCATATCCGCCCCTGCATCCAAGGCCGTGGACCGGACGGCGTTCAGTTGTGCGGGCAGGGCCGCCAGGCGTTGCTGGAACTCCGCGACGCCCTCCGGGTTGGGGCCGGAGGGGAGGCCAGCGGCGTGGTGTTCGAGGACGGCGAGTTGAAACGCGACTGCCCGCGGATTTGTCGAATCCAGCAGCAGCAGGTCGAGCACCCCGCCAATGCGGGCTTCGGCGAAGTAGCGCCGGCGATACGTCATGACACTGTCAGTGATTTCGAGCAGGGGCTCGAGCAACAGCTCACGCCGGCCGAGGCCGCGCAAGACGGCTTCCACCAGCCGGGCAACGGCGATGCCGCGTTCGATCCGCCGCCCCAGGTCGAGAAACACCCAGCCATGCCCGCGGGTCATGTTCTCCATCTCCATACCGCTGAAGGCCGCGAGGTCGTGCACCAGGGTGTTCAGCACCGAGCCGGCGAGCACCAGCGGCAGGTGTCCCGGCCGAGGCTCGGCGTCAAACTTGAGCCGGTTCAGGATACGCCACGTGTCGGCGGAAAGCCGATCGCGCACACTGAAGCTAGCGGCGTGGATGCGTTTGAGCAACTCGCGCGCGCCCAGGCTTCGGGCATCCTCCTGCAGCACCGCCAGTAGGTCCCGCTGTAATTGTCCGGGCGCAACCCCGCCGGCTCCCGGTGGCGCCGTCAGACCCAGGCGAGCCAGCAATTCCGCGAAGGCCTCTGGGCGGCCATTGGCGGAGTCATCCGCGAGCTGGCCTATCGCCGAACGGCACAGCCGGAGAAGCTGTTCCAAACGCTCCGTGTAGCGGCCCAGCCAGAAGAGGTTCTCCACCGTGCGGCTCGGCAGGTCCGACGCCGGGCGTTCGAGTACCGGCGCGGGCGTGCCGACGAACGACGGAGGCACGGTGCGCTCCGAGTGGTCCGGGAGCACCCACACGTCCTTGTTGCCTCCGTTCAGCGCCAGCGTGGTGGTCCCCAGCGCAACTGGTTCCACCACGCGGGCCAGGCCGCCCGGCACCGCGAAGTAGCCGCGGCCGTTGGACACCACGAAGAAGCGGAGGATGATCGGCCGGGACCGGTGATTCCCCACCGGCGCGAGGGAGAGCCGCACCTGTTCCTGGGCCACGAACTCGTGCGGAAACCGGCTCAGCCGGGCATGCCAGTCAGCGCGGCATTCATTGGTCAACGCGCCGGGCTCGGCCTGGGGCCCGGCGGTCGAGAACGCGGGGCGGAGGAACAACTCATCGAGGTGTTCCTCGACATGCTTCCGCTCGCGCGGCTGGCCGCACCACCAGGTCGCCAGGGAAGGCAGTTTCAGTTCCTCGCCCAACATATGCGTCGCGAGCCCGGGCAGGAAGGGAAGAAAGGCCGGGCTCTCCACGAGGCCGGAGCCAAGCGCGTTGGCAACCGAGACCTGCCCCGCCCGAGTCGCTTCAACGAGGCCAGGCACGCCGAGCAACGACTCCCCGCGCAAGGCGAGCGGATCACAGAAGGCATCGCTCACGCGGCGCAGAATCACATCCACGGGGCGCAGGCCATCCAGGGTCTTGAGGAAAACGCGGCGGTCGCGCACGGTCAGATCGCCGCCCTCGACCAGCGCGAACCCCAGCAGGCGGGCGACATAGGCGTGTTCAAAGTAAGATTCGTTGCCTGGGCCGGGCGTAAGCAGTGCAATGGTTGGATTGTCGGCGCCGGCGGGAGCGAGCCGGCGCAAGGCTTCACGGTAGCCGGGCAAAACCTCCGAGAGAGAATGCGGGCGCGCTGCTTGCACCACTTCGCTCAGCAGGCGCGAAAGCACGCTGCGGTTCTCCAGCATGAAGCCGAAGCCTGCCGGCGCCTGCGTGCGATCCGACAGCACCCACCAGCGCCCTTCCGGCCCGCGCGCCACGTCGGCGGCATAGAACTGGAGGTAGTTCCCTCCGGGCACGCGGACAGCCTGGCAGGCGCGCAGATAGCCGGGGTTGGCGTGAATGAGCGGCGCCGGGACCAACCCGTCGCGCACGAGCCGTTGCACGCCGAAGAGATCACCCAGAATGAGATTCAGCAGCCGGGCGCGCTGGACGAGGCCAGCCTCCAGTTCACGCCATTCCTCCGCGCCCACCACGAATGGGAAGCAGTCCAACTCCCACGGCACCTCGCGCTCTCGACCCCCGTCCGAGGAGAAGCAACTCACGCCGTGCTCGCGCAGGATGCGGCGGCTGTTCTCGACGCGAATCGCGAGTTCGTCCTTCCCGAGCGCCTCGAGCGACGTCATGAGGGCCTGCCAGTGCGGCCGAAGCGCGCCGGAGGCCAAATGAAGCTCGTCCCACGCCGTGCTGGTGTCCGTTGGCGGCGCGGTCGGCAGTTCCGTGTTCCGGGTGGTCATTCGGCGTGGCAGATTCTCGCATGTCCAGGACGCATCGGCAAGCCACGCAGGCATGAGGCCAAGCGCCGGGTCGGAGCGCGAGCCGTCCCGGCTCGCAGCACGCACGAAAGCTCACGTGCGCTCGACAACTCAGGATGACCAGGAGCCGTAGGTGCCGCTGCGAGCCGGGACGGCTCGCGCTCCGACGCGGCGGCCGCATCCTGGGCGGCAAGCAGACCCATCAGCACAGCCGCAGGTCTAGCGTGAAGGGAAACTCCCGGCTCGCCGGCGCGGTGCGCGGCTGCATCGGGCCCGGCGTGTGTCCCAAGCGAAAAAAGCGCGCGAGGCGCCGGCTCTCGGCCTCGTAGGCGTTTACCGGAAACGTCTCGTAATGGCGCCCGCCGGGATGCACGACATGATAGGTGCAGCCGCCAATGCTCCGGCCGTTCCACGTGTCCACGATGTCAAACACCAGCGGCGCGTGCAGGCCAATGGTTGGGTGCAGGCAGCTCGGCGGCTGCCACGCGCGGTAGCGGACGCCGGCGACGTATTCGCCGTTCGTGCCGGTCGGGTGCAGCGGGATGGCGACGCCGCCCACGCTGATGACTTGGCGCGAGTCCGTCAGCCCGCGTGCTTTCACCTGCACGCGCTCCAAGCTGGAATCCACATAGCGCACCGTGCCGCCCGGGCCCGGTTCCTCGCCGAGGACGTGCCACGGCTCCAGGGCCTGGCGGACTTCCAGGTAGGTATTCTTCACTTCAAGATCGCCTATTTGCGGGAAACGGAATTCCAGGTGCGGCTTGAACCAGTCAAGCCGCATCGGGTAGCCACTCGCATGCAGGTCCTCGACGACATCGCCCAGATCGCTCCACACGAAATGCGGCAGCATCCAGCGATCGTGGATGTCGCTGCCCCACCGGACGAGGTCCTGCTTGTAAGGTTGCTGCCAGAACTTGGCAATGAGGGCGCGCAGCAGAAGCTGTTGCGCCAGGCTCATGCGGGCGTGGGGCGGCATCTCGAAAGCGCGCAGCTCCAGCAGGCCCAGCCGGCCGCTGCTGGTGTCGGGCGAGTAGAGTTTGTCGATGCAGAACTCGGCCCGGTGCGTGTTGCCGGTGGCGTCAATGAGCAGGTTCCGGAAGAGTCGGTCCACGAGCCACGGGGGGCAGCCCGCGCGGTCGGGCACCTGCTGGAAGGCGATGCCGAGTTCGTAGAGCGAGTCGTTGCGCGCCTCGTCAATGCGCGGGCTTTGGCTCGTCGGACCGAGGGAGAGGCTGCTGAAGAGAAACGAGAGCGACGGGTGATTCTGCCAGTAGTTCACCAACGAGCGCAGCAGGTCCGGTCGCCGCAACAGCGGGCTATCGGCCGGGGTGGGACCGCCAAGGACGATGTGGTTGCCGCCCCCGGTGCCGGTGTGGCGGCCGTCGAGCATGAACTTCTCCGTGCCCAGGCGCGAAAGCCGGGCTTCGGCGTAAAGCCCTTCGGTCTGCCGGACCATTTCATCCCAGGACGCAGTCGGGTGCATGTTGACCTCGATCACGCCGGGATCGGGCGTAACCTTGAGGACATTGAGCCGCGGGTCGAACGGCGGCGGGTAGCCCTCGATGATCACGGGAGTGTCCAGCGCGGCGGCGGTGTCTTCCACCGCGGACACGCAATCCAGGTAATCCTCGAGCGTGGCCATCGGCGGCATGAAGACGTGCAGCCGGCCGTGGCGCGGCTCAACGCAGAGGGCCGTGCGCACGATCGAGGCCGCGGATTCGCCGCGCGCCGGCGGGGCACTCGCCGCCGCCGGCAAATCCTCCGGGCGATTCGTGAGGCCCCGGCGGACAGGCGCAGCGCCCTGCGGAGACGCGGCGATGAAGGCCTGGCGTGGCGGCAGTGGCGGTCGGGTGTCGAGCGGATCGCGTTCAATGACGCACGGCTGATCGCTCGCGCTGACCCACGGGAGCGAATCCAGCGGCAGGCGCAAACCCATCGGTGAATCGCCGGGGATCAGGTAGCAATGCTCGCCGCGCAGGAACCACGGACTGCTGACCCAGCCGGGTGGTCCGCCGCCGGCGCCCCGCTGAAGCGGCAGCGCGTAGCCGACGGTTTTATCGAGCCCCTGCTCGAACACCTTCGCGAGGCGGGCGCGATCCTCCTCGTCTTTCAGCTTGGACTGCAACGGGTCCACATTGACGGGCAGCCGGCGCTCCTTCCACAGGTAATACCAAACATCCTCGAATGCGGGCATGATCCACTGACTGCCGCAGCCAAGGCGCCCGGCCAGCGCGCGGATGAATGCCTCGGCCTGCTCGGCCGCAAAGCCGTAGTCCTTCGCTTCGTCGGCGAAGAGCAATTCGTTTTCCCAAATGGCCTGGCCGTCCTTGCGCCAATAGCAGCCGAAGGACCAGCGCGGCAGCGATTCGCCTGGATACAACTTGCCCTGGCCCTGATGCAGCAGCGCGCCGCCGGTGAAGCGGCGCTTGAGACGCTTGATCAGGTCATCGGCGAGCCGGCGCTTCATCGGGCCGAGCGCGATGGTATTCCATTCCGGGCTGTCCCGGTCGTCAATGCTGACGAAGGTGGGCTCACCCCCCATCGTGAGGCGCACGTCGTGCCGCGCCAGGTCGGTGTCGAGCCGGCGGCCGAGCGATTCAATCTCGCCCCACTGCTCCTCGGTGTACGGCTTGGTGACGCGCGGCGATTCGTGAATGCGCGTGACCTTCATGTCGAAGCTGAACTCGCACTTGCTTTCACCCACCAGGCCGCTGATGGGCGCCGCGCTTTGCGGGTCGGGCGTCGCGGCCAGCGGGATGTGACCCTCGCCGGCCAGCAAGCCGCTGGTCGGGTCAAAACCGATCCAGCCCGCGCCCGGCAGATAGACCTCGCACCAGGCGTGCAGGTCGGTGAAATCGCGCGCCGCCCCGCTCGGGCCGTCGAGCGACTTCACATCCGGCTTGAGCTGGATCAGGTAGCCGCTGACGAACCGCGCGGCGAGCCCAAGATGGCGCAGCAATTGGCAGAGCAGCCAGGCCGAGTCGCGGCACGAGCCGCTTACCTCGGCGAGCGTCTGCTCCGGCGTTTGCACCCCGGGCTCCAGGCGAATGAGATACTTGATGTCACGCCACAAGCGCTGGTTTAAAGCGACCAGGAAGTCCATGGTTCGCCGGCCCTGGCCCTTGGCCGCCCGGGGGAGGCCGGCGCCGTTGAGCAGTTCATGCTTCACGTCGCCGAGGAACTTCATGAAGAACGGCGTGGGCGGGCCCTTGAGCTGGAAGGGCGCGAGGTCATGCTCGAGCGACGGATCGTACTTGAAGGGAAAGGTCTCGGCCTCGGGTTCGAGGAAGAAGTCGAATGGATTCAACACGGCCATCTCCGCCACCAGGTCCACTTCCACCCGGAACTCGGCGGTCGTCTCCGGGAAGACGATCCGCGCCAGGAAGTTGGACTGCGGGTCCTGCTGCCAGTTGAGGAAGTGCTTTTCCGGCGCGACCCGGAGCGAGTAGCTGAGGATGCGCGTGCGACAATGCGGCGCCGGCCGCAGCCGCACGACTTGCGGTCCCAGTGTCACCCGCCGGTCATAGCGATAGTGGGTCTGGTGGTGGAGTGCGACGTGGATGGACATGCGGGCGCTCGCCTATTGGGCCGCAGCGTGGGCTGGCTTTTTGCCCGGTTGCGGCGTCTTGAACGCGAAGAACGCCTCGAAGATGCCCTGGCCGACCTGGTTCAGCTTGGTCTGCAAGTCATCCAAATACTCGTGCAGGCCGCGCTGGATCACTTCATCCACCGCGGCAAAGGAAAGGTCCGAGCCGATCTGGCCGAGGAGCTTCTCCGGGGCATGGCGGAAGGTACCCAGCGGCGTGCCGCTGATGGCGTGGAGCGAGTCGCGAGCGGCGAGCAGGCAAAAGAGAATGGCGCGTGGAAACTCCCGGTCCAGCATCAGGAAATCCACCACCCCGCGCGGCGAGATGCGGCCATGGCGCTGGCGGTACATCTCGAAGGCCGAGGCGGAGCGCAGCACGGCCGCCCACTGGATATCGTCAAAAGGTGTGCCCACCTCCTCGGCGGAGGGGAGCAGCAGAAAGTACTTCACGTCGAGAATCCGCGACGTCTTGTCGGCCCGTTCGAGCATCCGCCCCAGCCGGCTGAAGTGCCATGCCTCGCCTTGCGTCATCGTGGCATCGGTGCTGCCGGCGAAGAGATGACTGGCCTGCTTCACCTCGTCGTAGAAGTCCTCATGTTCTTCCAGCCCGCCCACATGTTGCGCGGCGGAATTCACCATCAGGTAAAGCCGGTTCAACTGGAGCCACATCTCGGAGGAGATGATCTCGCGCACGCTGCGGGCATTCTCGCGCGCGGCGCGCAAGCAAGAGAGGATGGAGTTGGGATACTCGGCGTCGAACGTGAGGAACTGGATCACGTTGCTTTCGGTGGCCGCCGAATACCGCTTGGCAAACTCCGCCTGGTCGCCCGTGATGGCCACCAAGGGCGCCCACTGCTGATCCTGGCCCTCGGGCGCGTCCAGCATGAGCTGGATGTTCACATCCACAAACCGCGCCACGTTTTCGGCGCGTTCGATGTAGCGGCTCATCCAATAGACGGAATCGGCTACGCGGCTAAGCATCCGGGTGGCCCTCCATTCATGCCCTGCCGGGCCTCGCCGTTCGCGCTCTCGCGCTCCTGCGCCTGCGAATCGGCTAGCACCCAGGTGTCCTTGCTGCCCCCACCCTGCGAGGAATTCACCACCAGCGAGCCTTGCTTGAGCGCCACCCGCGTGAGCCCGCCGGGCAGGACGAAAATATCCTGCCCGTAGAGGATATAGGGCCGCAGATCCACATGCCGGCCCTCCAGATGACCCGCGCAAATCGTCGGCACGCGCGAAAGCGCCAGAGTCGGCTGCGCGATGTAGTTTCGCGGATCGGCCTTCACTTTCTTAGCGAACCCGGCCCGTTGCTCTTGCGTCGAGTGTGGTCCCACCAGCATCCCGTAGCCGCCCGATTCGTTGGCCGCTTTGACCACCAGCTTGTCCAGGTTCTCCAGTGTGTAACGCAGGTCCTTTTCCTCGGCGCAGATGTAAGTGGGCACGTTCGGCACGATGATGTCCTCGCCCAGGTAGTATTTCACGATGCGCGGCACGTAGGCATACACCACCTTGTCATCGGCGACACCTGTGCCGGGTGCATTGGCGAGGGCCACATTGCCGGCCTTGTAGCTTTCCATCAGGCCCGGCACCCCGAGCATCGAATCCGCCCGAAAGCACTTGGGATCGAGAAAATCGTCATCTATCCGCCGGTAAATTACATCCACCCGCTCAAATCCCTTCGTGGTGCGCATCAGCACCTGCCCATCTTCGACGACCAGGTCGCGCCCTTCCACGAGTTCGATCCCCATCTGCTGCGCCAAGAATGAGTGCTCGAAGTATGCGGAGTTGTAGCTGCCCGGCGTCAGCAGCACGACGCGGGGCTGAGTGATGTGGTCTGGCGCGAGATACTCCAGCATGTCGCGCAGTTTGAGCGGGTAATCCTGGACCGGGCGCACCTTGGACGCAGCGAAAGCCTTGGGAAAGAGGCTCTTCATCACCTGCCGGTTCTGCAGCACGTACGAAACCCCGGAGGGACAGCGGAGGTTGTCTTCGAGCACGTAGATCTGCCCGTCGCTGTGCCGCACCAGGTCGGTGCCGGTGATATGACACCAGATACCTCGCGGCGGTTTCCAGCCGATGCACTGCTTGCGATAGGATTTCGCCGAGAGAATGATCTCGCGCGGCACGACGCCGTCGTTGAGGATTTTCTGCTCGTGGTAAATGTCGTCGATGAACAGGTTCAGCGCGTGAATGCGTTGCTTGAGCCCTTTCTCCAGCCGGACCCACTCGGCCGCCGAGACAATGCGCGGCACGATGTCAAAAGGGAAGATCTTCTCCACTCCCGCTTGCTCGCCATATACGTTGAAGGTGATCCCCATCTGCATCAAGACGCGCTCCGCCGCCGCCTGCCGACGCGCAAACTCTCCCGCCGGAAGCGATTGAATGGTCTGCAACAGGCTGGTCGCGCCGGGGCGGGCCACTTTGGCGTCCGTAAGGAACTCGTCATAGAAGCCCCCTACCTCGTAGCTGGCAAAATTCATTAGTACAAAAGGAACCGCAGCAGCGCTTCAGCGACGAACTGCCGTGGACGCAAAGCCCTTAGCACAATCGATGCCAGCAGGAGCGATAACCGCTGCCAACCTCTAGTCGGGTTCCAGAATCCACCAAACTCGCCTGCAGATGGAATAATCCACCTCACTGGCCCCGGCACAAAGGAGTCTGTGCAGAAAGATCCGGTGCCGCGGCTTGACCAGCACGATCAAAAAGCTGCAGCCGGCCGCGCAATGCGTTGTTCGGCATATTCGCTGAGGGCAGAAAAACTCTCCCGGTGCAGAAGCGTGCTACACAGATGTCCGTTCCCTTTCATGAGAAACGCCGATCTCCGCCGGATAGGCGGGGCGGTGCGAGTGAGCGGTGATGGCCTCCCAAAAGTTGCCCCAAAACGTTAGTTTGTCCAACTTGCGGTAGGGCATCGCATCGATTGCAGGCTCACGCACGAAAAGAAAGGTCACCATTACCACCAGGAGCGTGCCGAGCATAAGCCGCAGCACCCATGCTGGAGACATGAAGTGGGTTAGAAAGCCCGCGAACAGGTGGCCAAGCGGCATCCCGCCTTGTTGCGCCAGAAGCATCACTGACAAGACCCGGCCGCGGTTCGCATCGGTGGCGAGGAGTTGGTTGGCGGTGTTGCTCGGATTCAGGCTCAGCAACCAGAAGCAGCCGCTGGCGACCAGTATGATCAGGCTCAACGCCGGTGTGGTGGATAGGCTGAAAAGCAGTCCGATGGCGGCGAAGACGCACATGGCCAGAGGAATTAGGTGGTGGCGCGGGTAGTAGGCGGGAATACAGGAGAGCAGGAAGGCTCCGAGGATCGAGCCCAGGCCGATCGCCGAGAGCATCAGGCCGAACAGTCCAGGGCCGCCCTTGAGCACGCTCTGGGCGAACACGGGCAGCAGTCCCTGCAACGGCGCGGCCAGAAACATGAAGATCACGCCCATGATGGTCAGGCGACGCGTGCCGGGGCTCGTCCAAACGAATTTCAACCCTTCGCGGATATCGTCGTAGATGGAGCCCGTGTTGGGGCGGGATGGAGCTGGAGCGCTCGGAATGGCGAGCAACAAGGCGATCAACAGCGGGAGGAACGTGCAGGCATTGAAGGTGAAGGCACCGGCGACACCGACTGCACCAATCAGCGCCGCCGCCAACATGGGACCGCAGAGCCTGGCCATATTGAATTGCACGGAGTTCAGTGCGAGGGCCGGGCCCAGTTCCTCGCGTGGAACCAGACTGGGCACGACGGAAAGGAAGACCGGGCCGTTGAGAGCCCATACGATCCCCTCCAGAAACGTAAAGGTGATAACGACCCAGGGTGTCGCACGACCCAGGAACGCTGACACGGCAAGGCCCGCGCCGAGCGCACACGCCAACGCCTGCAAGGTGATTAACCAAACCTTCCGGTTCACCCGGTCCGAGATGACGCCGGCGAGCAGCGCGAGCAGCAGCACGGGGCAGAAGTCCGCAAACTGCAAGATCTCGACGAGAAGGCCCTGGTGGGGATTGCCGATGGTCTGACTCGTGACAGCCCAACTCTGGGCGGCATTTTCGGTCCAGTTGCCGGTGTTCGAGATGCAGGCGCCGATCCAGAAGATCAAGAATGGTCGGTGTCGGAAGACTCCCAAGGGTCTCTCGATGGCTGCACGAGTCAAAATGTTGGGCCTGTCGGGCATCAAGGACTCCTATCACCTCCACAGCGCCGGTTCAACGGCCTCCTCGCAGGTGTCTTTGGATAATAAAGGAGCGCGACTCAGAATTCGCCTTGTGCAGGTCATCTTTCGTCGCGGCGTTTGGCCGCCAATTCAATCGCCTTGGCGTAATCCTCGGGCCGGTCGATGTCCAACTCTATCCCGGGATCGTCCGCTTCACAAAGGGCGGCTTCCCGGGACCGGGCAACCAGAAACTCCTTCAGGGTCGTGGCTGTTGAGCGGGCGAGTTGCAGGAACACGGTCCGGGGCAGCAGGACGGGATGGCGCCCGTGACCGCGCCGCGCGGGCTGGCAGACCTTGGTGGGGTGGGAGGCGCTGAAGTCGAGAACCTGCCGCAGAGTTTGGGGCCGCAAATGGGGCTGATCGCCCAGCACAAGTGCCCAGTGCGTGAGAGCAGCCTCCCAGCCCAGCCATTGCGCCGCGCATTGAATCGAGCTGAACATGCCGCGCTCGGGGGCTGGATTTATGATTCGATCCTGTGCCGGAGTCCCCTTCGCGCCGACGACATGTTCGCTGGCCGTCACAGGCCTGGACCGAGCCCATTTCCCTGGCTGCTTCCCAGGAACCTCCATTCGTGTCCCGAGTGTCGGGTGTTCCCCTTCTCTCCTTCCGCAGGGGAGAGGGCAGGGAGAGGGGTCCGTTTGCTCGCCGAGGTCCATGGCTCCAATGCGCGCTGAAACCTGGGGAGGTGGGCTCCCACGAACCACGGAACAGGCTTGAGAAAACGGCCTCCTCTCCCCAGCCCTCTCCTCCTGAGGAGGAGAGGGAGGAACGCGGGCCGGGAAACCCAGGCGGTCCAACTCCGCCATGATGGCTTGGTCGCCGGGAGCGCAGACCACGGCAATTTGCGTCGCCCCTAAGGAGTGCCATTGCTT
>Ga0181538_10001991_pt1 | contig 21846 bp, 20 predicted proteins | sample PEATcosm2014_Bin_40_FD_119773 | JGI IMG/M metagenome (GOLD analysis project Ga0181538, IMG submission 119773) | Peatland microbial communities from MTU Mesocosm Facility, Houghton, MI, USA - PEATcosm2014_Bin23_30_metaG | ecosystem: Environmental > Terrestrial > Soil > Wetlands > Peat | place... | reverse complement strand
GTGTGAGTATCCTATCCCGCTCACTCACGTCACGGTGCACCTCAGGCGCGGAGCAATTCGATAAATCTCGCCGGGAACTACCGTGAGAACGTCGAAGGAAAGCACTGTGACCCGTTACAGCATTGTGCCCTCTGCGCTCATACAGCGTCCGCCTCTGTCTCCAAAGCCGGTTTCTTTAATAAACGCTGCTTATTGCTTCTACCTCACAAGTATTCCGGCATTGATGTCCAAACTCATCGGCCAAGACCTCAGAGAAGTTCGGATCGGAAGAACTGGATCCAAAAGATTGAATCGTGGACTCTAAAGTCTCTTGAGGATTACGAACTCATAAAGGGGTCGCATGCCTGAGGCGATGATCGACGGGGACGCGAAACCATCAGGGGTGTTCTCACGCAAGGAGCTGGAGGAGAGGCTCCAGCTCCGCCCGTGGGCCAGGGACAGCCTCGTTGTGACCCCTCTCCTAAATCCGGCCGACGTCATCGATGCAGACTCGATTGACCTCCGGCTCGGCTCTCGCTTCCTGCTACCGAAAGCCACTCAGCGCCCGTTCTTCTCTCCAGTCGAATTGACGGCGAACTCACTTCATACCCGTATTCATGTACCCTTTGGGAGCTATTTGGTCGTACCCGCTCATCAAACCGTCCTCGGTGCCACACTGGAGTTCATAAAGTTACCCTACGACGCCTCCGGTGAGATCCTGACGAAGTCATCCGTAGCCCGAACGTTCATCGTCGTTGAGACAGCGCCATGGATTCATCCTGAATACCGTGGCTGCCTAACGTTAGAGATCGCGAACGTTTCCAACACACCAGTCCTTCTGTATCCAGGGCGGCCGATTGGCCAACTGGTACTTTTGCACCTCTCCGGCGCTGAGGGACCGGCCAAGCGCATCAAGAGTTCCTATTTCGGCCCCGTATACCCTGAAGCGCCCCCGTTCAAGAACCCCGAGGCGGATCTTCGTGCTATCGGCATTCCGAGAACGAGAGTCTTACGTGAGGCCATCGTAGGGCGGCGCAAGCAGGCACTTGTTTAACAGGGCCGCTCCACCCCGAATGCATCAGTTGGTCGATCTCGCTAGTGCCATTGAGCAGAGAATTGGGTTGGCAATGTAGGTAGACGAGGGACATCGCGCACTAAGGGCCTAGCTAGCTAGTCTAAATATCCAGATTCTTCACATCGAGCGCGTTGTCTTCGATGAACTTGCGCCGGCTTTCGACGTCTTCGCCCATCAGCGTGGAGAAGATGATCTCGCTCTCCGCGGCGTCTTCCATGCGCACCTGGAGGAGGGTCCGCTTCTCGGGATTCATCGTGGTCTCCGCCAACTGCTCGGAGTTCATCTCGCCCAACCCTTTGTAGCGCTGCACCGAGGCGTCCTTCTTGCCTTCATTCTTCAGGTATTCGAGCAGCTCGCGCCAGTTGGGCTGGGCTTGGCGATGATCGTTCTTCACTACCAGGAACGGCGGATGGTTGTAGCGCGAAATGGTCTTGGCGAGCGTGCGGAAGCGGCGGTACTCCGGCTGCGCCGCCAGCGCCAACCCGATGGAACGCTCGGCGTTGGTGGAATCGTGGAAGACCACGGCGTAGGACGAGTGCTCTTCGTCGCGGCGCATTTCAGGCTTGAGGCCGAATGACTGGAGCGCGTCGAAAATGGGCTTCAGGTTGGCCTCATTCTGGAAATCGCTCTTGTGATCGATCACGAGGTCGGTGTTGGCCAGCACTTCCACTACGCGCGCGTCGCGCAGGCGGCGCTCGACCTTGTGGGACATTTGTTCGTACTCGTCGAGATTGAGCAAAAACGTGCGCAGTTCGCCGCCTTCGAGCGTCACTTTGGCGCCGTTGCCGTTGGAATGGATCTCAAGCGTCAGGTTTTCCGTAGCCCGGCGCATGATCTCCTTGGTGAATTCCTTCTCGTCCTTGATGTACTTCTCGCTCTTGCCTTTCTTAATGCGATAGAGCGGCGGCTGGGCGATGTAGACGCGCTCGCGCAGCACCAGTTCGTGCATGTGGCGGAAGAAAAACGTCAGTAGCAGGGTGCGGATGTGCGAGCCGTCCACATCGGCATCGGTCATGATGATGATCTTGCCGTAGCGGATCTTGGTGGCGTCGAAATCATCCTTGCCGATTCCTGTTCCGAGCGCGGTGATCATGGCGCGGATCTCTTCGTGCGCCAGCATCTTGTCGTAGCGGGCCTTTTCGACGTTGAGGATTTTGCCTTTGAGCGGCAGAATCGCCTGGAAGCGGCGATCGCGGCCCTGTTTGGCGGTGCCGCCGGCCGATTCACCCTCCACCAGGAAAAGCTCGCAGCGTTCGGGATCCTTCTCCTGGCAATCGGCCAGTTTGTGCGGCATCCCGCCCGATTCCAGCGCACCCTTGCGGCGCGTCAGATCGCGCGCATGGCGGGCAGCTTCGCGGGCGCGGGCGGCCTCAATGGCCTTGCCGACGATCTTGCGGCCCACGGTCGCATTCTTGTCGAAGTACTCCTCCAGCTTTTCATTGACGAACTGCGTCATGTATCCGCCAATGTCGCTGTTGAGTTTGCCTTTGGTCTGGCCTTCGAACTGCGGCTGCGGAATTTTGACGCTCACCACGGCGGTGAGTCCTTCGCGGACGTCATCGCCGCTGAGGTTCTCCTTCACGTCCTTGAAAAGGCCCTGGTCCTGACCGAATTTGTTGATGGTCCGGGTAAGCGCAGTACGGAATCCAGTGAGGTGCGTGCCGCCATCGACGGTATTGATGTTGTTGGCGAAGCTGAAAATCGTTTCGGTGTAGCCGTCGTTGTATTGCAGCGCGACTTCCATGGTCAGCGTGCCGGCGTTGTTGGGCAGATCGCGATCGGCTTCGAAATGAATGGGCTTCTCGTGCAGGACGGTCTTCGTCTTGTTGAGGTGCTTGATGAACTCCGCGATCCCGCCGTCGTACTTGAAGACCACGTCCTTTTCGGGCTCGACGCGCTCATCTTTGAGAGTGATGGTAAGGCCTTTGTTGAGGAAGGCCAGTTCGCGCAGGCGCTGCTCGAGCGTGACGAAGTTGAACACGGTCGCCGTCATGATGGTGGCGTCCGGTTTGAACGTGATGCTGGTGCCGGTTTTGCGGCCAGCCTTCCCGGTCTGAGCGAGCGGAGCTTTGGGGATACCGCAGGCATATTCCTGATACCACGTGTATCCATCGCGCCGAATCTCAAGCTCGAGCTTCTCGGAAAGCGCGTTCACGCAGCTCACGCCAACGCCATGGAGGCCGCCGGAAACTTTGTAGCTCTTGGAATCGAACTTGCCGCCCGCATGCAGCATGGTCATCACCACCTGCGCGGCCGACATGCCTTCTTCCTCATGCATGTCAACGGGGATTCCGCGGCCATTATCCACGACCGTGACTGAGTTATCGTCGTGGATGATGACGTTTACTTCGGTGCAATAGCCAGCCAGGGCTTCGTCCACGGAATTGTCTACCACCTCGTACACCAGGTGGTGCAGACCTATCTCGCCGGTCGACCCGATATACATGGCCGGCCGCAGCCTGACCGCTTCCAGGCCTTCCAGCACCTTGATGCTACTGGAATCGTAGACTTCGCTCTGTCCGCCGTTTGCGTCGTTTGCCATAATCCCCTAAGACTCAAATACCAGTAGAGCGGTTGGCTCAGTAGAGCGCTCGTCAGATGCGCATCGGCATTACCACATACCGATATGTATCCAGAACTCCCTCGCCTGTAGGCCGCATCTCACCGGCGCTCTTTTGATCTTTCAGTTGGAACGCCACATCATCCTGCGAGATTGCACGTAGGAAATCGAGCAGGTACTGGGCATTGAAGCCGATCTCCAGATCGGGCCCGTCGTACTCGCTATTTACTGTCTCTTCGCTTTCACCCATCTCCACCGACGACGAAAAGATCTTCACTTCGCCATGGCTGAACTGGACGCGAATGGCTCGTGAGCGCTCATCGGCGAACTGCGCCACCCGCTCGATAGCGGCTCGAATCTCATCTTTATGGAGCGTGGCCACCAGGTTGTGGTCCTTCGGCAAAGCCCTTTCGAAATCCGGAAAGTTGCCGGTCAGCTTGCGGGTGATAAGCAGGCGGTCTCCAATCTCGAAGAACAGATGATTATCGTCCGCGGCAAAACTGGCCTTGGCATTCTCACCGTCGGCCAAATCCGCCAGTTTGACCAACTCGCCCATAGCCTTCTTCGGCACCAGAGCACGAAAGTTGGTATCTACTTCCGCGGACTCCCCGCTTTTGGTCTGCACGTAGGCCAGGCGATGCCCATCGGTAGCGACCATTGTCAATATGCCCGGGCTTATCACCAACAATGCACCACTCAGCGTAAAGCGCGACTCCTCGGTGGAAATCGCAAACTGCGTCCGCCCGATCATGGAGGCTACCATTTTCACCGGAAGCTCAGCGATCTTCGCCGGCATTTGCGGCAATTCGGGAAAGCTCTCGCGAGACATGCCCGCGATACGGGTTCTCGATCTCCCTGCGGTAATGCTGGCCCAGTGATTCTCCAGAAACTTGATGGTGATATCGCCTTCCGGCAGCAAGCGTGCGAAATCAAGCAGTTTCCGAGCCGGCACCGTTCCGGAGCCTTCCTTTTTCACCCGCGCCGGACAGGAGCACCGGATACCGAGCTCCAGGTCGGTGGCGGTAAGGACGATCCGGTCCCCGACAGCTTCAATCAGGACGTTCGAAAGGATTGGAATGGTGGTCTTTTTCTCCACCACACCTTGTGACAAGCTGAGCTCGCGCACCAAATCGGCCTTGCTTACGGTAAACTCCATACGGCCTCAACTCCTATCTACTGATTGTGTATTTAAGATGAGCACTATAAGAACCGCATTCATAGGGCCTGTGCAAATGTTGAAGGCAACCTAAATTATACTAAATTCAGCTACTTTTGGCCACTCGAAGTTGCGGAAATGGGGTAGCGAATGGCTTCAAAACCGGCGGCCGGAGGTGGATTTGCACAGTTTTGCTCAGGGCCTGGAACATGGCTCTGTTGAAAACGAAACAAGTTCATTGTAATGAGTCCATTAGGCTGTGGAGTAACCTGTTTAATTCCGGATCATTGTGACGTGATTTCTCTATTTTGTTTATGGAGTGGATGACGGTGGTGTGGTGTTTGCCGCCGAAAGCCCGTCCGATTTCCGGTAGAGATGCGTCTGTGAGCTCCTTGACCAGGTACATGGCGACCTGCCGCGGGTAAACTACTTTTTTGGTATTGCTTTTTTCCTTGAGCTGTAATTGCTTGATTTGAAAGCGCTCGGCGACCGCTTTCTGGATGGAATCGATAGTCACCCGGCGATCCTGCACGTGCACCAGGTGCTTGAGAACCTGCTGCGCCATCTGAAGATGGATCGATGTCCCGGTCAATGACGAATAGGCGATCAGTTTTACCAGCGCACCTTCCAGTTCGCGCACATTGGACTTCGTCTTGGAAGCCATAAACGATCGGACATCGTCCGGCAGGCGGATGCCTTCCGCTTCGGCTTTCTTGTCGAGAATGGCCATCTTGGTTTCCAGATCGGGCGGCTGAATGTCGGCCAGCAATCCCCATTCGAAGCGCGATCGCAGGCGTTCTACCAGACCAGGGATTTCCTTGGGAGGAGAGTCACTGGAGATTACGATCTGCTTCTGATGGTCGTGGAGCTCGTTGAATGTATGGAAGAACTCTTCCTGGGTTCGTTCCTTCGACCCCAGAACGTGGATGTCGTCGATGAGCAGAACGTCGGCTTCGCGGTAGCGATGATGGAACTGCTGCATTCTATCGGTGCGGATGCAAGTGATCATCTCGTTCATGAAGCGTTCGCTGGAGGTATAGATGATCCGCATGGAGGCGTGTTTATCCATCAGTTCGCGGCCAATCGCGTGCATAAGGTGGGTCTTGCCCATGCCGACCCCACCGTAAAGGAACAAAGGGTTGTAGCTCCGCGATGGGTTCGTTGCTACAGATCGGGCAGCGGCGTGTGCGAACTGATTGCAGGCGCCGACGACAAACGAATCGAAAGTAAATTTCGGATTCAGAGTGGCGACACCACTATCGGGATCGGCGTTCTCCACGGTGGCAATGGACTGCTCCTCAACGTTGCGGATTAGTACGGGTTCGTATGCTACCTGCCGGACAGGCAGGTTCAGTTCCTCGATAGCGGCCTTTATTATGAGGGTGTACTCACGCTCCAGCCAGGCACGCGTGCCTCTGTCTGGTACCGAGACGAAAAGTGTATCTCCGGACACCTCGAGGAACGAAGTACCGCTGAGCCAGTTGTCATAGCTCTCTTCGCTGACCTTTTTTCGCAGGTGTTCCCGGATTTGATCCCAATGATTCATCAGTTTTTAGACACCACATGCGCTAGATTTCCACAGCCTTTTCAACAGCCCTATGGGGTGATTGCTGAACCGAGTAGAGCAGAATTGTCTGCGGGAATCGCCTTACCCGCTTGCGGTCGTTCAAGATCTTCCGTTTGCGCGACCGGAATTCAGCATAGCACAACGAAATCGCTTTCCAGAAAATTTATAACACGTTTCAGATCAATGACATCTCAACAACGTTTGACACTGGTATTGTTTCTGGGTGAGAATGGAAACTTCCCCCGGGCGGGAGTAACTCAGCTGGTAGAGTGCGACCTTGCCAAGGTCGATGTCGCGGGTTCGAATCCCGTCTCCCGCTCCAACTCCTCCTTCGAATCCTGAAAGCGATACGCTACCATTGTCTTACCCCAATGATATGCCGACGTAGCGCCGCCACGAGCCTGCTGCTTGTGCTTTTTAGCACGGCTTGCGGCCACAGCCCCGCCTCGCACAGGCTTTCCATCGCCGCCGCGGCCGACCTGCAATTTGCCCTTGCCGACGGCGTCCGGCAGTTCCATCGGCAGCATCCGCAGACCGATCTTGCCATCAACTACGGGTCCTCCGGGAATTTCTACGCCCAAATCCGCAACGGCGCGCCCTTCGATGTCTTTCTCTCGGCGGACATTCGGTATCCGCGCAACCTGACGCAGGACGGGGTGGCCGCCGGATCCGTATTCAGCTACGCGACGGGGAAGATCGTGGTCTGGGTGCCGGCGTCCTCAAGACTCGACCCCGCTACTGCTGTACGCGACGCTGCAGTCCGCCGCATCGCCATAGCCAACCCACAGCACGCGCCTTACGGCCGCGCCGCGGAAGCCGCGCTGCACAGCATGGGCGTCTACGAAAGCGTCGCGAACAAACTTGTCTTGGGCGAAAATATCTCACAGACACTGCAGTTCGTCCAGACTGGCGCGGCCGACGTCGGCATCGTGGCGCTCTCGCTGGCCCTGGCTCCCAACCTGCGCGGCCAGGGGCGATACTGGGAAGTTCCCGTGAGTGCGTACCCGAAAATCGAACAAGGCGGGGTCATTCTGAAGGACTCGCCGGCGGCCCGCGAATTCCGCGACTGGCTGCTCTCGCCATCCGGCCGCGCGCTGCTCCAACAGTACGGCTTCTCCCCGCCGGGCGACTGACATGGACTGGCAAGCGATCTGGCTGAGCGTTCGGCTCTCCGTCTGCACTACCGCGATCCTGCTCATTGTTGGCGTTCCGCTAGCCGCCTGGGTGGCGTTTTCGCACCGGCGCTGGAAATTCCTGGTGGAAGCGGTGGTGGCGCTGCCGCTGGTGCTGCCGCCCACGGTGCTCGGCTTCTACATTCTGCTGGCCATCGGGCCGCGCAGTCCGCTGGGCGCGCTCTATGGGAAGCTCACCGGCGGGATGCTGCCATTCTCGTTTCAGGGGCTGCTGCTGGCCTCGGTGCTCTATAGCCTGCCGTTCACCGTGCAGCCGGTGGCGGCATCGTTCGCCGCAGTGGATCGCGGACTGATCGAGGCCTCCTGGTGCCTCGGCGTCTCGCGCTTAGCCACGTTTCGACGCGTGGTAGTGCCGCTAGCGCGGCGCGGCATCGCCGCCGGTGCAATCCTCAGTTTCGCGCACACCATGGGCGAATTCGGCGTCGTCCTGATGGTGGGAGGGAATATCGCCGGAGTCACGCGCACCGTTTCCATCTCGATTTACGACCAGGTGCAGGCGCTGGATTATGCCGCCGCTACGGAGACGTCGCTCTTCCTGCTGGGGCTTTCGTTTATCGTGCTGGCGCTCACGTATTCGTTCCAGCGGCGGGGTTGGACCGTATGGCCGATGAGCTAAGCTGCGCGTGCCACGCGCGACTGCCGTCGGGCTTCGAGCTCGACGCCGAGTTCCGGCTGCCTCTCGACCGCGCTCCCATCACAGTCCTGTTCGGTCCCTCGGGCGCGGGTAAAACGACGCTGCTGCGCATGCTCGCCGGCCTCGATGACCCCGAAAAAGGCGCGATAGCTTTCCGCGATCGGACGTGGTTCGATTCCGCAAGCGGCGTCTCGCTCGCGCCGCAGGAGCGCCGCGCAGGATACGTCGCGCAGGACTTCGCTCTATTTCCGCACCTCGACGTCTTCCACAACATCTTCTACGCGGCCCGGACCGCCAAACGCCGCGAGCTTATCAAGGCGTTTGGGTTGGAAGAACTCGCTTGCCGTTACCCGCGCGAGCTGTCGAGCGGCCAGCGCCAGCGCGTTGCATTGGCGCGTGCTCTTGCGGCGGAGCCCGTGATCCTGCTTCTCGACGAGCCGCTCTCGGCTCTCGACGCCGCCGCGCGGGCGCGAACCCGCCAGCAACTGCGCAATCGTCTCCTGGCGAGCGGCGTTAGCTGCATCCTAGTCACACACGACCGCATGGAGGCCGCGGCGCTGGGAGATTGGATCGCGGTCATCGCCGGCGGACGCGTACGCCAATGCGGGCCGGTGCAGGACGTGTTTCAGCACCCCGCGGATGCCGACGTGGCGGAATCGCTCGCGGTGGAAAACGTGCTGCCGGCGCAGATCGTGGGCCGCCACGCAGGGTTGGTGGATCTGCGGACGGGCAGCGCGCTACTACAAGCAGTCGATTCGAGCGAGGCAGGCGTGGTAGTAGTGTGCATTCGCGCCGAGGACGTGGCCATCGCGCGCGACTCCCCTCAAACATCGAGCGTGCGCAATCGCCTGGCGGGCTGCGTGAACTCCGTAACGGTCGAAGGTCCCCTGGCGCGCATCGAGCTCGATTGCGGATTTCCGCTGGTCGCGATGATCACCGCGCAATCGGCCCAGGAACTGACATTGAAGCCCGGCGATCAGGTATGCGCCATCGTGAAAACCACCGCAGTGCACGTGGCGGCCCGGTCTGGAGGCGTCAGTGACTAAAACCAACGCCGCCCGCCTGCTGGATAGCGCGGGCATCCACTACGAGTTGCGCGAATACCCGGTGGACGAGACCGACTTGAGCGCGCCGCACGTCGCCGCGGTGATCGGAATGCCGCCGGAGCAGGTTTTCAAGACGCTGGTAGCGCGCGGCGACCGCACGGGCGTGCTGCTGGCCTCGATTCCCGCCAATACCGAGCTCGACCTGAAGGCGGTGGCCGCGGCCAGCGGGAACAAAAAGGTCGATCTCGTGGCAGTGAAGGAAGTGCTGCCGCTCACCGGCTATATTCGCGGAGGCGTCTCGCCGGTGGGCACGCGCAAACCGTACCCTGTATATCTCGACGAGACCGCCGATTTGTGGGATGTGATTTCGGTGAGCGCCGGCGCGCGCGGCTGCCAGATGCTGCTCGCGCCCGGCGACCTGGCGCGCGCCGTCGACGCTCAGCGGTGCGCCATCGCAATTTGGCCGAAGTAGTTAAAAAAGCACCGTCGCAGCCGTTACTGAGCCGCGACCGCGAGGAAGCGGTGCCTTTCTGCGCGGAACAACGAATTTTGCAAATCCCTATAGTTATTTGTCAGTCGGTGCGTAATATCCCTGCCGCCAGTGCATCTTCAGTGCGGGTACTCCCGTCGGCTGGGACACTTTAACCTCGATGGTGTGATACTTGCCGTCGCGGACTTGATCCTTCGGGTAATAGGCCAAGACATACTGATTGCGGAGCTCGATGGCGATGCGCGCGGCGACGCTCGGCAAGTCGCTCGACACCGACGCCGCGAACGCCCGTCCACCGGTCTGCGTGGCGATCTCCGACAGCAGTCTCGGCCCCGAGACTTCCTCCGGGCTCAACGCCAATGAAGAGAGCGGGTCGAAGACCCCCATGCAGTAGATCTCCACGTCGGCTTCGCGCACCAGCGATTCGATTTGCGCGGCCGTGTACTTGCTGCTGTTATCGCCGCCGTCGGAAACGATCACGATCGCTTTGCGCGGATTCTTCGCCTTCTTCATTTCGTCCAGCGTGAAGTTCACGGCATCCAGCAGCGCCGTCAATCCGCCGGCCTTCACGTTCTGGAGAGCGTCGCGAATCTGCTCGGTTTTGCCGGTGAAGGGAACGGTGAGATCCACCTTGTCGTTGAATTCGACCAGAAACGACTCATCGTCCCGGCCCATCGTCTTCAGCATGGTGGCGGCGGCGTCCCGCGAGGTGCGCATTTTGAAGTCCATGCTGCCGCTGATATCGAAGGCCAACCCGATGGAAAGCGGCACGTCTTCGCCTGAGAAATGGGCGACCGGTTGCTCGACGCCGTTGTCGAACAGCTTGAAATCCTCCTTACGGAGGCCGAGCACAAAGCGATTCAGGGAATCGGTGACCGATACCGGAATCACCACCAGATTGGTTTCGGACCGGAAGTTCGGCTGTGCCGCGGCCGTTGGGCCGAAGAACGTGACCGCGAATACCATGCCGAAGACTGCGCCCGACGCCCGCATGCAACCCTGCTCCCGAGCTTAGCAGATCGGAATCGTAGAATGAGAGGGATGATTTTCGCGCTACTGCCCCTGGCGGGCGTGTTGATACAGGCGCCGGCGGCGTACCCGGCGCATTGGTGGACTCCAGTGCCGGAGGAACAGAAGGCGTCGTGGGAGATTCTCCCGCAGGCGGCCAACCGCGGAGAAGTGATTCTCTCGAAGCGCAATGAACTGGGCATTCTCTCCAATTTCGCGGCTACGCCGTTCACGCTGCGCGGAAAACGCTACGCCAGCGTGGAGGGGTTCTGGCAGATGATGCTGTACCCGGAAGGGCCGGGAGACGCGCGCGCCAGAGCGCCGGGCGTTCGATGGCCGCACACGCGTGAGCAAGTCGCGCAAATGACAGCGTTCGAGGCCAAGGACGCCGGCACGCTCGCCGAAGAGAACATGCGCAGAATGGGGATCGGCTGGGTGACGTTCGAAGGCAGGCGGATAGTCTACCGCTCGCGTACGAAAGGCGAGCATTACCGCCTGATCGTGGAGGCCATGCGGGCGAAGTTGGCGCAGAATCCCAAGGCGCGGGAGATACTGCTGGCGACGGGCGAGTTGATCCTGCGGCCCGATCACATAACGGAAGCGGACGAACCGCCGGAATGGCGCTACCACGAGATCTGGATGGAGATCCGCAAGGAACTGCGGTAGTCGGGTGGTGGATCATTCTTGAAATGCAGGGTCTTCCATCGTGGCCGGCTGTTCAGCGGATGAGGGTGTTTTGTGCCCTTCACCCGAACTCTGCTTTCGAAATCGTTTCGGACCTCGGGAGGAATGGGGCTCGGCGCCCGCTCTGGCAGAGACTTACGTCAAGCTCACGCTCGATCGCGTGCGCGGCAACCGCAAACACGCCGCTGAAATGAAGCCCGCGAATGCCACAGAACCGGATTGCGGAACTGCGCGAAGAAGTAAATGCAGCGGCTCCCGGCGTGTGAAGGGCGGACCGGGGCGCGTTTGCGCCCCCCGACTCGGTTATTTCTTGCTCGCGGCTACGTGGCCACGTCCATCCCGCACTTCGTTTCCTTTGAAGTGCGCACTATCGACACGCTTTGACGGCTCGGCCTTCTCACCACGTTTCGGCGCTGGGCCCGTATAGCCGTGCTCCGGATGCAGACGGTTATCTACGTTGCCCGTGAAATCACTAGAGCCATGAAACCACGGGCCGGCGCCAATGAATCCGTCCCCGTTAAACCATTCCGGACCATAGTAGCCGGTGGGGGCACAGTTATAAGGAGCTACGTCATAGTAGCCATAAGGACAATCAGGGGCTACTCCGACTTCGATGCCGGCCTGAGCCTGTAATTTGGGAGTGGTAACCGTGAAACCGATTCCGGCAACAGCAGCTATCACTAAAAATGTAAAACCGCGCATTCATTCACCTCGCCACTGTGAGGCACTTCCCTGGCCAACCCTGAAAACGCAGGTATTCATGGCACAGGATGTTCGGTGACCCGGTGCGCTCCCGTCCGGCCCGACCGGCGCATGCAGATTCCGCTCAGTCAAGTGCAGTCTTTGCTTCTTCTACTCAGTCGCCAAGACCGGCATGCCACGACAAAGTTCGCCAGATCCGCCGGTGCACATTCTTACAGGAACGGTTTCATGCGTGCTCTAACTATTCTGACGCCGGCGCCGGGGCGCGGGAGATGTAGATGTCCAACGAGAAGCTCGAACTTCTGGAGAAATTGAGATTCGAACTGGCCTTCCTTGAGGACGGCGGTTACGGCCGCTCCGTTCGCACGCCACATAAACCCACATCTTCCTTCCAAGACTCGCCCACCTGCCTGAATTTCGGTGATCCGACACGCGCTCGCCCCTGCGCTGAATGCATGCTCATGCAGTACGTTCCGGAGTCGCGCAAAAGCGAGGATGTCCCTTGTCACCATATTCCGCTGGATCGGGGTAGCAGAACTGTCTCCACCCTGGATGCCAACGAGGCGGAAGGGGCACTCAAGCTGTGGCTTCACCAGGAAATCGAGAGGCTTGAAGGAGAACCCGTTCCTTAGAACAGCTAGTGCAAGTTCGGGGACTGAGCCCCACGGCGCGGACGCTAAGCCGGCGGCATGGAGGGGTCGAGGCAGCCCGGCGAGAACGAACTCGCGATCGAACTCACCCAGGGTTGGCGCGTGGCCGAGATTGCCCGCAGACTCAAAGGTGAACAAAGTTGTCTGACGGGAGGCGCGGGTAGTCCTTAGGAGTGAACGTATGAGAAAAAAATCGTGGCGTGGCTGGCTGATCCTGCTCGTGCTCCTTAGTGTTCCCGGACTCGCGCGCTCGCAAGCCGTGGAGCAGAGCCGCACACTCATCATTAATGGCCAATCGGGACCGGTGAAAATCATGGAGCTCGACGGGCGGTCGTACGTGGACCTGGAGTCACTGGCGCGGATCGCGAATGGCGCGCTGGGTTTCAGTGGAAATCAGATTACGCTGACGCTGCCCAGTTCCGCCGCCGGCACAGAGTCCGCGGCCGCACCGTCAAGACTGCCTGCCAATACCGGATTCTCGAAAGAGTTCCTGCGGGCCAGCATCGAAGAAATGGCCGTGATCCGGGAATGGCGAAGCGCGATGGTCAACTCCATCGAGAACAATTTCCCGATCCAGGAAGATTGGGTGGAGAGTTACCGCGGCCAGGCCGCCACCAGCCTCGGATTGGCGTCCGTGGCCGCCTCCACCGATTCGGATCGAAGCGCAGCTCAGTTAGTGAGTAACGAGTTCGACAACATGAAAGCACTGAGCGTTCAGCTCTTGGCCGAGCGCCAGAGCATGCAGCACGTTTCTCCGGAAAATCTCAAAGACGATCCCCTGAACCAGAAGATCCTGACCTGCGCTCGCTCCCTCGCCTCGATGGCTGTGGGTGGCCAGTTTGTGGATGATGCATCGTGTCATTGAATGGTCAGAACTGTGAGCCTTACTGCTGGTAGATTTACACTACTCTGGCCGCCCCGTGGCCAAGAAAGGCAGGCGCGCCGGCGAACCGATGAGGCATTTGCAAAACTCGTTGCTCCGCCCCCAAAATGCACCGCTCCCTCGGAAGCCGTGAAAGATTACTGTGCCTTTCTTCGAACAGTACACCAAAAGCACCGCTCCCTCGCGGGGTGCCCTCCGGGCCCGGCTCAGTAGGCGCTGTTGCCAATCTGACGGGAAACGCCCGTTGCTGATATCTGCCGGCACCCGCCGGTCCACTTTGATCGCGCGGCGCCGTCCACTCCACGGGGTGTTAAGAGTAAATATCGGAAGCAAACGCCTCGCATCAGCCCGCCCGTTATCCGGTACCGGGCGTGGACATGGCACGGCGCCGAGCCCGACGTCACCGTTCCGGGCCATGATCTTGTCGCTCGGGCCGTGCAGCCTTCGTGAATCGGAGACCGGGTGCAGATCCTCGTCCAAGCCTGCTGCCGCCCGGAGGGGTGAGTGCCGCGAGGGAGCAGAGGATTACAATCCCGCAAGCAACGACTCTATAATTGAAACGACTGGAGCGTAAATGGGAAAAAAGATAGCCATCGGTTGTGTCGGCGCGGTTCTCGTCTTCGTGCTGATCGTGGGACTTTCAATCGGCGGAGCCTACAACTCACTGGTGCAACTCGATCAGGCCACACAAGCGCAGTGGGCCCAGGTCCAAAACGCATATCAACGGCGCGCCGATCTGGTGCCCAACCTGGTGGCGACCGTTAAAGGCGCTGCAAACTTTGAGCAGAGCACCATGACAGCGGTTACGGAGGCTCGCGCCAAGGTCGGCCAGGTCACGCCCGCCGCCATGGCGGATATCACCAAAGATCCGGCAGCCTTCCAGCGGTATCAGCAGGCGCAGCAAGGATTGTCTTCGGCGCTGTCTCACTTGTTGGCGGTCACCGAAAACTATCCGGACCTCAAAGCCACCGCCAACTTCCGCGATCTTCAAGCGCAACTCGAGGGCACCGAGAATCGCATTACTGTCGAGCGACAGAGATTCAACGATGCGGCGCAAGCTTTCAATACCCGCCGGAATCGTTTTCCAACCGTGCTGATTGCCGGCTTCTTCGGCGATAAATTCGCAACCAAGCCTTACTTCCAGGCACAAGCCGGGAGCGAAAAGGCGCCCGAGGTTAAATTTTAGTTGTCTCTGCGCCGAAGTCTATTTGCCCTGATCGTCCTGGTTTCGACGGCGCTGTTATACGCAGCCGAAACGCCCATCCCGCCGTCGCCTACCGAGTGGGTCACGGACACGGCGAACTTCCTGTCGCCGGAAGCGGTGCGGTCGCTGGACGTGCGCCTTGCCGCCTACGAGCAGGCCACGGGCCATCAGTTGATTGTCTACATCGCCCCCACGACGGGTGATGACCCGATCGAGGACTGGGCCGTCCGCGCCTTTGCCAAATGGAAGGTGGGCCGCAAGGGCCTTGATGACGGACTAGCCCTCTTCATCATGTCCCAGGACCATAAGATGAGGATCGAGGTCGGCTATGGACTCGAAGCCGTGGTACCCGATGTAATCGCTTCCCGTGTGATCAACGAGGTGATGGCGCCTCGGATTCAGGCCGGCCACAATGATGACGCGGTAACGGCGGCTATCGACTCGCTGACCCAGGTCATCGGTGGGCAGGCCGGCGAGCCTCCGCCTACGCGGACTCCGGAGCGGTCCAAGCCATTGAGCTTGTTTCAATGGATCTTCTATGGCATCGTCGCGATCCTGTTCCTGGCCTTCGCGATTACCCATCCGGCACTGGCCTTCTACTTCCTGGCCACCATCATGTCCGGCGGCGGAGGGGGTGGTAGCGGAGGAGGCGGAGGATTTGGCGGGGGCGGCGGACGGTCCGGCGGTGGAGGAGCGAGCGGATCATGGTAACCATCGACAAGGATCGGATCAAGCAGGCGATTCAGAAGGCCGAGAGGCGGACTTCGGGCGAAATTCGCGTTTCCGTGTCACAGCCGTTCTGGGGTGATGTTCGGAAAGCGGCCGAGAAGGCATTTGAGCGACTCGGAATGGCCGCGACAAAGCATCGTAATGCCGTGTTGTTCTTCGTCGTGCCGGCGCGCCGCAAGTTCGTCGTGTTAGGCGACAGCGGCATCCACGAGAAGGTCGGCCAGGAATTCTGGCATCACATCGTCCGCACCGTGTCCGAGAAGTTTAAGCGAGGTGATTTTACCGGCGGTCTTGTCGCCGGAATCGAAGCGGTGGGCGAGGACCTGGCCAGGCATTTCCCCTACGACGCCGCCAGCGACACGAATGAGTTGCCGGATGATGTCGACTACGGACCAGGCGCCTGAAGCACCGAGGCGGCGGATGTGGCTCCAGACTGCGATTCGGATGGCGGCGGGGCGGCCAAATCGGTCATTTCGAGTGAGCGGGAACAGCCGATTTTGGACGTCTGTTGTGCGATGGGTAAACGCTGCGCCGTCAGGGAGGATCTATCGTGGGAATTGGCGCACAATTCTGACGCCCCGGCGTCTCGGATCTAGCGACTAGGCCGGTTCGCGAACACCTTCAACACCCACGTATTCTATTTACATGGAGATGATCAACTGAGTAATACGCGACGTGCCTTGGTTCTGGCCGGTGGTGGCTACGCTGCCAGCGCGTGGGAGCTTGGCCTCATTACAGGGATGGCTGACGCGGGTCTCGACGTCAGAAACGCCGACCTTTTCGTGGGAACCTCTTCTGGCTCCAGGGTCGCGCTCCATCTTGCGAGCGGAGACGCGCACGAGCACGCATTTCAACGACGCCTTCAACCCGGCCCGCCTTCGTCCGAGCGGCCTCCTGTCGTTGACTGGGTAGGACTTCGCGACGGCGTCGCTCGCGCGAAGCAAGCCGGCGGCAGCCCGACTGAAATTCTGCGAAGAATCGGATCGTTTGCGTTAGCGGCAGCTTCGGGTACGAGTGGCTCAAGCCGACGGGAGATCGTCGCGGCCCAGCTGCCGATGGAGACATGGCCGGAAAAACGGGTGCTTATCGCCACCGTCAATGCGGATACGGGAGAGCGACGCGCCTTCGATCGCGACAGTGGCATCGATCTGGTAGACGCGTTAATTGCGAGCACTGCTTCCTTGGGTGCGCCGCCCACCCTGTTTCGAGGCGAGCATTATATTGACGGCGGCTTCTATTCCACGGACAACGCGGATCTGGCGACCGGCTTCGATCGGGTGATGATCCTCGCGCTCAAACGACCCCCGGAAATTCCTTCGATGAGTGTAGTCTCACTGGAGGAGACGGTGAAAACACTGCAAGACAATGGCGCTTTGGTTGAAGTCATACAACCCGATGAAACCACGTTGGCGGCCCTCGCCGCGGCGGGTGGCGTTCTGAATCCGGCGATTTCCGCGCCAGCGGCACGGGCAGGGCGCCTACAAGGCGGACGTATCGTAAGCGAACGTATCTCGTCGTTTTGGCGGTAGAGAGCGCCAGACCGTCCGGTGACCGCTCCAGAAACTTCCGGGAAGTTGGCGGGAGATCGGTCCTCTGTAGTCGCCAAGGGTTTAGGAACCACCCACTCCAGCTAGTGGTTTGGCGACCACTTTCGGCGCTGACCCTTTTGCCGCCCATCTCTTTCGCTGCGCTTCCGCAATAGCTTTCCCGCCATGCGCCTGCGGCCCGCCTCGTCTTCCCCCCGCAGCGTTTTTTCAACCGGGCGGTGCGTTCCGCCGCGCGTTGCAGTAAGATCGTCGCATGTCACAGACCCTCGCGGATCTTTCCGCCGCCGCCCAACGCGCGCAGGCGGGCACAGCCGGGCGCCTGGTTTCGCTCGATGCTTTCCGGGGCGCCGTCATGGCGTTCATGATTCTGGTGAACACGCCGGGCGACGGCCGCCACGTCTATTGGCCGCTGGAGCACGCCGAGTGGCACGGATGGACGCCCACCGACGTGGTGTTCCCCTCGTTCCTGTGGATTGTCGGTGTGGCCATGACGCTCTCGCTTGGACGCCGGCTGGCGCGCGGCGATTCGCGCGGCGATCTCTTCCGCAAGGCCGCGCGCCGCGCCGCCATTCTGTTCGTGATGGGTGTGCTGGTGTATGTTTACCCGGAGTTCAATCTTCATACCGAGCGAATTCTGGGAGTGTTGCAGCGCATCGCCATCTGCTACCTGATAACGGCTGCGATTTTTCTCACCACCAGGCTGCGCGGCCAGATCGCATGGACCATCTCGCTCATGGCGGTCTACTGGCTGCTGATGGCATTCGTGCCGGTGCCGGGATACGGGGCCGGCCGCCTGGATGTCGAAGGCAATTTCGCGCACTATATCGACCGCATCGTGCTCGGATCGCACAACTACATCTGGACGAAAACGTGGGACCCGGAAGGAATTGTCAGCACGCTGCCGGCAATCGCGACGTGCCTGCTGGGCGTGATAGCGGGGCACATGCTGGCATCGAAGCGCAGTCTCGGCGAGCGCGCGGTCAGGATGGTGGCGGTGGGCGGGGTCCTGGTTGCCGCCGGCCTCGTCTGCAACATCTGGCTGCCCATCAACAAGAAGCTCTGGACCGATTCGTTCACGCTGTTCATGGCCGGCCTGGATTTCGTGATGTTCGCGGGCCTCCTCTGGCTGGTTGACGGGCTGGGATGGCGGCGCGCGGTCAAGCCCCTGGTGATCATGGGGTCGAACGCGATTGTGATCTACCTGGCGAGCGAATTCCTGGACGAGGGCCTGGGTTGGATTCGCTGGACGGGCGCCGCGGGCAAAGTTTCGCTCCGCGGCTGGATCTACGGTCACGTCTTCGCGGGCCTCGGCGGGCCGTACAACGCCTCGATGATCTACGCCATCGCGTATGTGCTGGTGCTGTATCTTTTCGCCTGGTTCCTCTATCGGCGCGGGTGGTTCGTGCGCGTGTAGCTGGCGTATACTGACGAGGGCGCTATGTTGCAATTCGAATCGGCCGTAGTCTTGCTTACGCTCGCTTCCGCGGTGGCGCCTCAAATCGCGAGCGGGCAACCGACCGACCCCAAGTTCAAATCATGCCTCGAGAGTTGCTTTAACGTATGCAACGCGGGGCCTGCAAGCCTCGTGTGGGGATGCCAGGAAAGTTGCGGCGACAAATGCCAACATGCCAACGACGTCCGGCCCACACCCTACGGTTCGATCGCTTTCGGCACTCGCGGCGCCCAAGGGATTTCCTGGAACCAGGGGACCTGGGCGACGGCCGACAACTTAGCTATCGCCAATTGCGGCCGGTATGGCACCGACTGCAAGGTGGTGTACCACTTCCAAAATGCCTGCGCGGCCCTGGCGGTGGCGAAAGGCGGACACTACGAGGCCGGAACTGGCGACACGGCGAAAAAGGCCGAAGCCAACGCGACGGCGGCATGCCAGCAGCATTGGGGCACTTGTACGACCGACATTTCGGCGTGCTCGTTTGCCGCCGCGACCGCTTCGAAGGGGTCGAACCCGCCCCCGCAGCCGCACGCGACGTCATGGGGAGCCATCGCCTATAGCGCTCCGGATATGCAGTCGGGATGGGCGATCAGCAAGAACGACCAGGCCCTCGCCGAGTCAGAGGCGATGAAGATGTGTACGCAGCGGGGCAAGGCGTGTGCGGTGAAGGCGGTATTTAATAAGCAGTGCGGCGCGCTCGCGCGCGATCGGAGCTTCGTAGGTTTCGGGACCGCCGCGGACCAGCGGGAGGCCCAACAAAAGGCGCTCGATGCGTGCACCAAGGACGGCGGCGCGAGGTGCGTGCTGTACGTTTCGTTTTGCTCGCTTTGATGGTGGAGTGAACAGCTCCGGCTCCTACGGTCCCAGCCGCGGTGCGCAATATACCGAGCCGCGCGCGTCAGGGTCTGCGAAAATCCCGAAACCGATCGCTTGGGATTTGTCGGGCAGGCAATCCCTGCCTGCAATCCTGCCTGCGTCCGGCTTTTGGCCGGATTCCGCGATTGACGCGAGTTGTGGCCGCCTGAAAGGCGTCCCCAGAGGGGACCCCAGCCAGGATTGGCTGCCCCACAAGATCGGGAAAGTTGCTCTTGACAATTTCAGATACACGCATACTATTGTAGATAGTCGAGGTATTGATGCCCAAGCCCAGCGATCTTTTGCAAGGGACCTTGGATCTTCTGATCCTCAAGGCCATCAACCACGAGCCGCTACACGGCTGGGGAATCGCCAAGCGCATACAGGTTCTTTCGGATGAAGTGTTGTCGGTGCAGCAGGGGTCGTTGTACCCGGCGCTGCATCGTTTGGAACAGCAAGGGTGGGTCACCGCCGAATGGAAGGACAGCGAACTGGGCCGGCAAGCCAAGTTCTATGCCCTGACGCGCGAAGGCCGGCGGCAACTGGAGCGCGAGCTGGCATCCTGGAGCCGCCTTTCCACGGCGGTGGAGCAGGTTCTCGAAAGAGCTTGAGGAAGGAGCGTTATGCGGCTGATGCGTGTGTTTCGCCAGCGCGTGCGGTCGTTGTTCCGCGGCGCCCAGGTGGATTCGGAACTCGCCAATGAGATTCAGTTTCACCTCGAGCAACTGACCAGGGAAAACATCGCGGCAGGAATGGACGCCCGTGCGGCGCGACTGGCCGCCCGCCGTGAGTTGGGCGGCATGGCGCAGATCGAAGAACAATGCCGCGATCAGCGCCGCGTCTCCTGGTTCACCGAGATGGGCAAGGACATTGGCTACGCCTGGAGAATGCTGCGCAAATCGCCCGGGTTCACCTCGCTTGCCGTCATCACCCTGGCATTCGGCGTGGGCGCGAGCCTCGCGGTCTATACGCTGGCTGAGTCCTTGCTGCTGCGCTCGCTGCCGTATCCATCGCCCGACCGCCTGGCGGCCATCTATTCGGTTCATGTGCTGCGCGGGGAATCGGAGAATATCGGGCAGGAAGATTTCCGCGATTGGCAGGCCGCGAACACCGTGTTCGAGCGCATGGCCTTCACCGAGTTCGATCAGAGGACGCTCACCGGGTTCGGCGACGCCGAGCGCCTAACCGGCACGTCCATCTCCGAAGGCTTCTTCGAAATGCTGGGCGTGCAGCCGCTCATGGGCCGCTGGTTCACGTCGCGGGAACAGAAGCCCGGTGTGGATCGTGTGGTCCTGCTGAGCTACGGCTTCTGGGTGCGCAAACTGGGCGCCCGGCCAGACGTGGTGGGCAGTTCCATTATCCTGAGCGGCGCGCCGTATCGCGTTACGGGCGTCATGCCGGCGAATTTTCGATTCCTCGAGTGGCACCTCTCCGATTACTGGATGCCCATCGACTACGTGAATTACGGGCACAAGAATCACCAGTTCGGCGGGTATGCCCGATTGAAGCCAGGGATCGCTATCGTAGCGGCGCAGAGGCAGATGAGCGAAATCGCGCGCCGCATGGAGAAGCAATTTCCGGACTGCAAGGGATGGGGCGTGCGCGTAGTAAGTCTGCGCACAGCGCTGCTCGATGAAGTCGGTTCGGCGCTGCTGGTATTCGCGGCGGCGGCTCTCATCGTACTGCTGGTGGCTTGCGGGAACGTTGCCAGTTTGTTGCTGGCGCGCGGCATCGGCCGATCGAAAGAGATCGCCGTGCGGATGGCGTTGGGGGCAGGCCGGCGGCGTGTGGTGCGGCTTCTACTCACCGAAAGCGTGCTGCTTTCCTTGTTGGGCGCCGTGGCGGGCGTGGTGCTGGCCTGGTGGCTCATCCGGTTGGCGATTGGCGCAGCGCCCGCATGGACGCAACTCGGCGCGCTGGTATCGGTGAGCCCCACGCTCGCGCTCTTCGCCATTGCCCTCACCCTGGCCACCGGCGTCCTTACCGGGTTGTGGCCGGCCCTGCGCGCCGCTCGCGCGAACCTGCAAAACGACCTGAAGGAGAGCGGCGCTTCGCTGGTGGCCAGCAAGCGGCAGGTGCGTTCGCTCAACGGCCTGGTAGTCGGGGAGATCGCGTTGGCCGTGGTGCTGCTGACGTTCGCCGGACTGCTGACCAAGAGCTTGGCGCAGATTCTGCGCGCGGATTTGGGCTATCGTACCGACCACCTCTTGACGTTCCGCATGTCGCTGCCATCGTCCCGATATAAGGATGATCAGGCACGCTTGCAGTTCTGGGACAAGTTGCAGCCGGAGCTCGCCTCGCTGCCCGGTATGGTCTCGGTGGCCGCTTCGGATGGCGTTCCCCTCGGTGGAACGTACAGTTCCAACTCGATGGAAATCGAAGGACGCGCGGCGCCACGCGATTGGGCGCAGGCCGACAGCCGCGGCGCGGC
>Ga0181538_10001987_pt1 | contig 21862 bp, 15 predicted proteins | sample PEATcosm2014_Bin_40_FD_119773 | JGI IMG/M metagenome (GOLD analysis project Ga0181538, IMG submission 119773) | Peatland microbial communities from MTU Mesocosm Facility, Houghton, MI, USA - PEATcosm2014_Bin23_30_metaG | ecosystem: Environmental > Terrestrial > Soil > Wetlands > Peat | place... | reverse complement strand
TTACGGCGTCTCCGTTTATCCTGACGATGGAGAGCAACGCGAAGCCATGATGCACGTGGCGGATGACAGGCTCTATAAGTGGAAGACCGCGAACCAGCCGCGCGGAGAATTCGCGCGAACCGCTGAATCAACAACACTGAACGCTCCCCCCGAGAAGCTGGAAGCAGATGTAACTCCGCCACCGGCCCCGGAAAAAACGGCGGCCGCGCCTCCCGCTGACCTTCCGAAAGCCGCCGAGCGCTCTGAATCCGAGCGCCGCAAGTGGGAGCGAATCTCCCTTTCCGGCACGCGCTCGTACGCACAATTGCAAGAATCCGCGGAGAAGACCGCGCGCGTACTGGATTTGGGTTACGGCGGGGTGGCCCTGGAAGTTCCTAGTGTGGCGGAGCTGGGCGCGACTTTTTTCGCCGTCCTCCACGTTCCCATCCTGCCCCCAGTTCGCGTCAGCCTGCGGTGTATTTATGTATCGCGGGGTGGCGACAGCCCCACGCGAATTGGTTGCGCCTTCGTCTCCTAAGACTCAATGCAATTCCTGCTTCAATTTGTTGCGGTCGAAGCGTCCCCCGCAGCCATCTTCTGCCGCATCTGCCGCGAACAATAAAGCAGCGCCTGCTGCACTCGAGCCAGTCCCAAACCCCATCGCAAACGCGCCTGCTCCCCATTCGCGGCGCGAGCCGTCAACGTAACTCGCAAGCACTGCCCCTCGCCTCCGGCAAATGCGCACCGCGCAACTTCCAGATCGCACGAGAGCGCATCGCCCGATTCCCGCAACAACAGCCCCGCAAGCTGCACGGCCAATTGCTCATACAGATCGCGCTCGAAGTTAAGCGCAAGTTCGGAGTAAACCAGTGTCACCCGCGACCGAAATATGCCAGGACTAGCGGCGCTAGCCTCGGCAGGAACTTCCACTGCGCTCGCGCCAAAGCTGGCAAAGAGCGACTCCGGCGCGTTCACGGAATCGAGAAAATTCCGCAGCGGCAAATTCTCAACCGCCGTAGGAATTCCCAGTGCGCCTGCGGGATTGCCGCGCAATTCCAGGTAATCCTCCGCCGGAGGAAACCTCAGTCCCTGCTTCCCCGCTTCTTCCGCAACGTGCATTTCGACGCGCATCGTACGCAACCTACACCGCTGCGCCCGCGCACTCAAGTCCAATCCCCGCTGCGTGCCGCCAAACCCGGGTTGCAAGTTCCGAGTAGGACAGGCATTCTTGCCTGTCCTCTTCCGCCCATCGCCGGTGAAAAACCTGGACAGGCAAGAAAGCCTGTCCTACTCGGCAACGAAGTGATTTGGCAAGTTCGCGCATCTGATGTATTCTCATCAATTGTCTCTGGCCTAGCGACGCGGCAGTACGCCCCCACACGGGACGCCGCGCAGACCGGCCGGACGAAGGAGCCTCCTCATGAAAGACGGCATTCATCCCGACTACCACGCAGTGACCGTTCACTGCGCCTGCGGGCACACGTTCCAGACCCGCTCGACGATCAAGGGCCAAATGCTCAAGGTCGAAATCTGCTCCAGCTGCCACCCGTTCTTCACCGGCAAGCAGAAGCTGATTGACACCGCGGGCCGCGTCGAGCGCTTCACGCGCAAGTACGCCCAAGCCGCCGAAAAAGTCGCGTCGGAAAAAGCCGCGAAGAAGTAAGCGCGGGCCCTTCCCGGTGTAGAATGCCTGACGATTCATGGCCACCGAATCGAAGGCCCCCATTCCGGCACCCGCCCTGCCCGTGAGCTTTGAAGCGGCCGCGCCGCGCGTCACGCTGCGCAATTGGTTCGCGCATCCCTACGACTCTGCGATCGCCGCCGCACGCACGTGTTATGCGCCGCGGCTCATCGGGGCCGAAGAGATCACCGACAAGCAGCGCCTGATGATTGGCGCCGCCACGTTTTTCTCCGGCCACCACACGGTTTACCAGCACGCCCACTTCGAGTTCGGCCTCGAAAACGTCAGCCGGCAATTCGTCTGGTCGTTTCTGCACGCGCATCCGTTCTACAATTCCGAACAGCAGAGCCAGCGCTACGTGCGCCTGGATCGCGCGGCGGCGTACTTGCCCGCTGAGAGCGCGGCGTTTGGCCCCGCCGAGCGCGAGATTTACACTCGCGCCGTCGAGCGCGCCTGGAACTATTACCGCGAGTTGACCGCGCTGCTGCTCGGCGACGCGCGCGACATTCTGGGCGACATCTGGCACCTCGGCCCCATGTCGCACCCCAAGCGCGTGGAAAAAGTCGAGCGCCAAGCGGAGAAACGCGCCATTGAAGTCGCGCGCTATGTTCTGCCCGTCGCGGCCGCGACGACCATGGTGCACACTATCTCCGGGATCGTTCTGCACCGGCTCTGGCGCATGGCCGCGGCGAGCGATACGCCCGCCGAAGCGCGCGCCGTAATCGGCGCGATGGTCGCGCAAGTCCGCGAAGTGGATCCGCAATTCTTCGATCGCTTCGGGACCGAGCCGCTTGAGGAGTTGCCGGAATGGCAGACCGCGCCAAGTTCCGACGGCGGCGCGGCGCACGCGCGAGAATTCGATGCCAGCCTCGCCGGCCTCACCTCAAAACTGATTGATTATTCGCCGGACGCGCCGCGTGTTGTCGCGCGCGCCTATCGCGCGGTGTTGGGCCTCGCGGAACCCGCCTGCCCCGACGACGAAGCCATCGCGCGATTGCTCGATCCGGCACGCAATTCCTATCGCCTCGAGACGCTTAACGTCGGCGTGCACGCGCCGATGATGCGCGCCCTGCAGCACGCGAATTTCACTTTTGCCAAGAAAATCAGTCACACCGCCGATAGTCAGGACCAGCGTCATCGCATGGTGCCCGGCTCGCGCCCGTTGCTCGTCCTCGCCGATTCGCGCGAGCCGGACTACATCACGCCCATGCTCATCGGCGGCAATCCGCGCGCGCGCGAAATTTACGCGCGTGCTATGCACGATGCCTGGACCGCAAAAAATCAACTCCTCGACCGCGGCGTCCCGCGCGAATTCGCGCTCTATCTTCTGCCGAACGCCGCCGCGATTCGCTTAATCGAATCCGGTTCTCTGCTCCACCTGCTGCACAAGTGGACCATGCGCACTTGCTTCAACGCGCAAGAAGAGATTTATCAGGCTTCGATGGAAGAAGTCGCGCAAGTCCGCGCCGCGATGCCCGCCATCGGACGCTTCCTCGGCCCGCCGTGCCATCTCCGCGCGGGAGTCGCGACGCCCATCTGCACTGAAGGCTCGCACTTCTGCGGCGTGAAAGTCTGGGTGGATTTCCCCAGCATCCAGCGCCGCATATGACCCGCCGCGGCAGCCTCGTTTACTACCTCGCCGGCTGGGTGTGCGGCAGCTTTTTTCTGGCTGTCGCGGTATGGCTGCACGCCTTCGCGCTCCATACCCAGCAGAAGTTCTCGTCGAACGCCGCTGGGGGCCTGCTCACGGTTTATTTTTTCACGCTCGCGTTCGGTTGGTTCCAGTCCATCTTCGCCGCGTTTTTCCTGCGCCGCATCGCCATTTTCGCGAAGTTCAATCAGGCCTGGCAGTGGGCTCTCACCGGCGCCGCGCTCTGGCCGCTGTTGATTTTCATTCTCAACAAGATCGGCAACTCGGCGAATTGGAATCCAGACAACGCCGAAGGCGGGTGGACGATGTTCGTCTCCGGCGCGATGATCGTCAGCCGTGAAGCCATCTGGATCGCCGCGCCCGCCGGCGCACTCGCCGCGTTGGTCCTCTTCAGCGTGAACCGCTCCTTCATGCCGTCCGTCGTGGCCGAGAGCGACACAACAAGTGCTCCGGGCGACGCCAGCGAAACAACAGGAAGCAAAACTAAGAAGAACAAGAAAAAAAGAGACAAAAGCAGTTGATATGACCCTCTCGGTTCGGGTTCTAGAACTGCTATGCGTTGGATTACTCGCTGAATGGCGACGTCGCGCCATCAGTATAATTTTAGTTGAGTAGTGCTCTAGGAAAATGCGACAATCTTAGGCTGTTTAATTACTTAACAAACCGACTAAGAACTGGTTTGGCGCTCTATGAATTTTCGCCGCACTTCCGCACTAGCTCTTTGCGCACTTTTGGGGTCATTCCTCGCCGGCTGCACGAGCGGCGGTTCCAGCGGTTCGGGCAGCGACCCCGCCCCCTCGCCGAGCTTTACGATCAGTCTCTCTGCCAGCACGTTGGCGATCAATGACAGCGGCGGACAGACGGTTACGGTTACCCTCAATCCTAGCAACGGCTTCAATTCGACGGTTCCATGCACCGTGAGCGGTCTGCCTAGCGGCGTCAATATGAGTCCGCCGGGGTTCTCCGTGAGCGGAGCGGCGCCTCAGCAGTTTCAACTCACCCTCAACAATGTGGCCGTTTCGGGCTCCGCGACCGTCACTGTGCTCTGTTCGGCCGGCGGCCTCTCGGCGGAGGCGCAGTTTACCCTCACGCTTCAAGTCGCACCAGGATTGTCCCTAACGCTGATACCTTCCAGCCTGTCTTTTGATCCGGGCGATAGTCAGTCGGTTGAATTGGGGATCAACGGCCTAGGTGGTGTCACCGGGAACGTCACGGGGAGCGTCACTGGGCTGCCCGCTGGAATTAGCGCCGGAGGTCCGAATTTCACGGGCGCTATCAATACCGACGTGATCCTCAATTTTGCTGCGGCATCTACGGCGACTACCTCCGGCTCGGCGACAATCAGTGTCACCAATGGCACGGTTTCGGCAAGCGCGACTCTACCTATTACGGTTTCAACGTCGCCCGACTTTACGCTTTCCTCCGGCATCTTCACCGGGCTCGGGATCTACCAGAATGCCACGGCAGCCTTTACTCTTCAGGCCACACCACACAATGGATTTGATCAGCCCATTGCCATATCATTTCCCGCACCTCCGAGCGGCATAACATTTTCTCCAGCGACCTTTACGATGCAACCGGGAACTGCGCAAAATGTGCAGGTCACCTCGACATTTGCGGTGGCCGCAAACTCAACTCCAACCGTCACCGTCTCAGGTACGGGGGGCGGCATCACTCACCAGATTCAGTTCAATCTGGTGGTTCTCGCTGCATTTCTGACAGTTGAAGCCGACCCCAGTCCCCCTAACCCATTAACCGTTGCGGCCGGATCGACCAGCGCCTTCATTCTTTTTATCTCTGCCTCAACGAACGGGGCGGGGACCATCAACGTTCAACTCGCGACTCCTCCATCGGGCGTAAAAATCTTCCCCATGAGCTTCACGACCGCGGGCAATGGCGGAGAGGCCTCCATTTTTGTGGAAACCGCGAGTAACGCAACGAGCGGCACGTTGACCGCGACAGCAACGGATGGCCCGTTGAACCGAAGCCTTTCTCTGGCCCTTATTATCGGCCCTCCAGAGAGCATCACGGCAGTCCCGCTTAGTACCTCAGACCAACTCGTACGCACCGATGCATTGACGCCCTACGCCGGCTTTCCCGCGCCGAACTATCTTGTCTACCACGCGGCGACGAATCGCTTCTTCTCAACCGACGCCTACTTGAATCAATTAAACGTGATCGATGCCGCGAGCCACGCGCTCACGAATACGATTACAATACCGGGTGCGTTCGGCCTCGACCAAGCACCCGACGGCAGCGTGCTCTATGTCGGGACTATGCTGGGTGATCTCTATGTAGTGGATCCCGTAGGCCTGAAGATCCTTAAGCGCTATGCGTCCAGCGCCATCAGCTCCTACGGTTTTCCCGCCAACGCCGTCTATGCCCTCGCCAATGGCAAACTTCTGCTGGAGCAATATGGTCTTGTTCCAGGCTTGTCTTGGGTTGGCGGCAGTGGGCCGTTAGCCCTTTGGGATCCCTCGAGTAACGACATTACGGTTTTCAATAACGGGACGGATGGCCAGATCCCGGAAGCGAACAGTTGTCTTCCAAATTTCGAGAACGCCATTCTGACGAACAACCGCACGCGGGTGTTGCTGTCGCCGGTGTTGACTTCCGAAGGAAGTTCTTCTCTGTGCTCACTGGATCCGAACACCGGCACGTGGAACTTGTCTGGTCAGATCAGCGGCGGACAGAGTAGCGCGCTTGTGACGTTTGCCCTTAGCTCCGACGGTGCCACGCTGGTCGCGTACGACGGTTACGATATTTACATGCTCGATGCGGCCACTCTTGAGGTCAAAAGCTCCTTCGCGGTTCCCACCAGGCAAATTCCGTTCGAGTATCCCGTTATGCTTTTAAGCCAGGACAACGGCCAGGTGTTTATCAGCGATCCCAACGGAGCGGACGTGCTCGACGTCTATGAATTGGCTACAGGCAAGGAGATCGGGTGGATTCCTTCGACAAGTCTTGCCGCACCGGGGAGCTATACGCAGTTCGCCCCACTCTATCAAGCTCTCACCCCCAGCGGCTTGGCAGCGGGGGTGATCGAAGGAGGCGGCATCGGTTTGCTGGATACAACCGCCGTCCACGCGCTTCCCGTGGGTTCACGCTTCAACCAGACCCAGTTGGACGTTCCCCGTGGTCCCGCCAGTGGCGGAACCCCCGAGAATTGGTCACCCGACACAGTCGGAGTGCCGGCACCGCCCTTGGGCAGCGTCTATTTTGGCCCCATTGCCGCGTCCGGTTTAAATAACGACTCCTTCCCGTCAACATTGGGGGCCATATCCCCGGCCGGCACGCCTGGGCCGGTGGATGTGCGCACCTTCGCTACCGACGGAGGCTCGCAATTTCTGCCTGATGGTTTTTCCTATGGGCCTTGGGTGCAGGAAGCACCCACGAGCTACGCAACGGCCGAAGGGGGAGGGCCTGCGGATCTCTTCGGGTTCGGCTTCGGACCACAGGTCTATGTTGACGGGACGCAACCGGTGACCATCCCCGCGGATCTTCAGGTCACAGTCGGCGGAGCCTCCGCACGCGTCGACAGCTACAGCCCCAACCCCTACGGCAACACATATTTTACTCCTCCTCCATTTCCCACGAATGCCCTAGTTTATACCGTTCCTGCCGGCATCGCTGGGACCACCGCTGCGATCACCGTCAACAATTTGAGCGGTTCAAATACGGCGAGCACCTCGATGACGTACCTGCCCGCACTAGTCCAGTACTCTGTCAATGGGGAGCTGGCTGACGGCGTTTACGATTCGAAACGCGATGTCTACTATTTCAGTGACGCGACTCAGGTGCGCGTCTTTTCCCTGACACAAGGTATTTGGCTGGCTCCGATACCCATTCCGGCGCCACAGGGCGCTTACGGTCCGCAACGGCTCTTCGGACTGGCGATCTCTCCCGACGGATCGAAACTCGCCATCTCCGATCCCGGGGCCATCGCCATCTACATCGTCGATCTTGATCAGCCGTCATCCATACAGAGTTTCCCGTTCGCCTCTCAAATTTTTGAGCCAATCACCGAGGAGCCTTCGGGCGTCGCCATCACTAACGGCGGCACGGTGTATTTCGCCACGTTCGATTTGGATGGCGACGGAGGCAGCGGCTACCTTTATTCGCTAAATCCCGCCACTGGGCAAGTCGGCGAGGTCATGGGGCCAGTTGACAACCCCTCTTTGCCAACGCAGGGTCCGGACTCCGACGGTCGCCTTGTTATCAGCGCGGATGGTTCCCGCGTCTATTTTAATGACGACGGAGAGCTAGGCTATGTCGATACCGCATCGGGGCAGTTTGTCCTTGCTTCAACGTCCGACTATTACATCGGAGAGGGCGGATATGAATTGGTTGTCGACGCCGATCAGGCAAGCTTCTTCGCCGATGGCTTTTTGACCGACGGTAATCTGAATAGTTTCGCCGTACCAGCCCTGGATCTAGCGGAATCACTCAGCGCGAATTACGTCTACGGCGCTGCGTTCTCCGCCGACGGCAGTCTGCTTTTCCAGCCCGGTACCCAATCCATCGACGCATTCAACGGACAGACCGGCGCCTTTCGTGCCCGCATTTCGCTGCCTGTGCAGCTATCACCGAACTTCCGCGCATTGGTATCCAATAATCAGGATAGTCGTTTAGTGGCCATCACAGGATCAACCGGCAACGGTATCGCTGTCATTAACCTGAGTTCACTGCCGGAACCAGCTCAGGTGTCGTATCTCTCCGCCATAGCCGCACCGATTGCCTCCCAGGCGCAACCGCGCCCAGCCGCCGTGGCTGCTCCAGCCACCGGGGAAAGGCCACCGGTTCTTCACTTGACGACCCCCATCCACAGCCGCCGCAGCCCGCTGTTGGATTCGCTTCCGCGGCAGCATTCAGTGGCGTCACGCGTTGCCCAGCCTTCGCAACAGTAAGTCGGAATTCTGATAGCGGTCCCAATTTAATTTATCAGCATGTCTTTCGCGCATACACTCGATTTGACTTCGCCCGTCGAACCCACTATCGTAAGGGTAGAGGTTTGATGGAGATGTTCGCCGCGTTTTATTAGCTTCTTCCCCTCCGCTCCGCTCGCCCCGGGGCCGCGCTTTCGTGTTTTCCCGCATGCTGTACGGGCGTTTTCTTTGGATTTCTCGCTGAAGGTGAGGGGCTATGTCCGCGCTGACGTTATTTGAAAAACTGAATCAAGTCGAGTCGCGCTACGAAGAAATGACCGCGCAACTCTCCTCGCCGGAAGTCCTGTCGGATTCCGCGCGTTACCAGAAGCTCGCCCGCGCCCACGCCGACATGGGCCAGATGGTGGAAAAATATCGCGAGTGGAAACGCATCGAGCAAGGCCTGCGCGAAGCGCGTCAGATGCACGTCGAAGCTGGCGACCCCGAGATGAAGCAGCTCGCCCACGATGAAGAAAAGCAACTTGCCGAACGCCAGGAGATCGTCGAGCGCGATCTGAAACTCCTGCTGCTGCCCCGCGATCCCAACGACGACAAAAACGTCCTTTTGGAAATTCGCGCCGGCACGGGCGGTGACGAAGCCGCGCTCTTTGCCGGAGAATTGTTCCGCATGTATTCGCACTACGCGGAATCGCAAGGGTGGCGCATCGAAGTGCTGGAAAGTTCACCATCGTCGCTCGGCGGCCTAAAGGATATCGTCGCCGCGATTCAGGGGAAAAAAGTTTACTCCAAACTGAAATACGAAAGCGGCGTGCATCGCGTCCAGCGCGTCCCCGCAACCGAGCAGCAGGGCCGCATTCACACCTCCGCGGCCACGGTGGCAGTGCTGCCCGAAGCCGACGAGATCGACATCAAGATCGAGCCGAAGGACATTCGCATCGACACGTTCTGCTCCTCCGGTCCCGGCGGCCAATCCGTGAACACCACTTACTCCGCCGTGCGGATTACGCACATTCCCAGCGGGCTCGTCGTTTCGCAGCAGGACGAAAAATCGCAAATCAAGAATCGCGCCAAGGCCATGCGCGTTTTGCGCGCGCGGCTTTACGAAATGGAACAGACCAAGCAGCACGAATTGATCGCCGCCGAACGCCGCGGCCAGATCAAGACCGGCGATCGCTCCGAAAAAATCCGCACTTACAATTTCCCGCAAAACCGCGTAACGGACCACCGCATCGGCCTGACGTCGCACCAGCTCACCGAAGTGATGGACGGCAAACTCGGCTCTTTCGTGGACGGACTCGTAACGCATTACGAAGCCGAGCGGTTGAAACAGGAGTTAGTGAACACGTGAAAACCGCCGGGCCGCAACTCGCGAAAATGGATAATCGCGCCGCGTTGCGTGACGCCATCGCGCAATTGCAACTCGCGCAGGTGCCGTCCGCGCGGCTCGCCGCGGAATTGCTGCTGATGCAGGCGATCGGCCGCGATCGCGCGTGGCTCCACGCGCATCTGGAAGAAGAGATTGCCGCCGATGCGCGCGAAAAGTTTTTCGGGCTGGTCGCGCAACGGGCCGAAGGCGTGCCCACGCAGCATCTCACAGGCCATCAGGAATTCTGGGGCCTGGAATTCGAGGTCACGCCGGAGGTCCTGATTCCCCGCCCAGAGACCGAGCACGTCGTAGAAGTCGCGCTGGAGCGATTGCGGACGCGCCCTGGCACTCCAGCCGGGGCATTGAATGACGCCGTGCAGCACATCGCCGATATCGGCACCGGTACCGGTTGTCTGGCGATCTCGCTGGCGAAAGAATTGCCAAACGCGCGCATCTTCGCGACGGACATTTCTGCCGCAGCCTTGGTCGTTGCGCGGCGCAATGCGGCACTTCACAGCGTCGCCGCGCAAATCGAATTCGTTGAATGCAATCTCCTCGACGCGTTTGAACGTGACGCGCGGCAGCTCTTCGATCTCATCATCAGCAATCCGCCCTACGTCGCACTCGCCGATGCCGCCACTCTTCCGCGTGAAGTCCGCGACCACGAACCGCACGCCGCGCTGTTCTCCGGCGAATCCGGACTCGATCTCTACGCGCCGCTGATTGCTGCCGCCGAAAGATTGCTCGCGCCGGGCGGCGCGCTGGTGATCGAGCTCGGCTACAACGCCGCCGTGCACGTCCGCGCACTGCTCGAAAATGAAAATTGGCGCGACATCGCGGTGACAAACGATCTTGCCGGTATCGCGCGCGTTGCGTCGGCGGTTCGCGGCGATTAGCAATTTGATGGCGCAGCGCGAAGCCGCGCCGCCAGGAGTCAAACGATGATCGCCAGGAAATGGGTCGGTGGAGTCGCGGCGCTGGTTTCGCTTGCGTCGCTCGCCGGAGCCGCATCGCGCGCGCACTCGCAATCCCCCGCGGCTCAATCGCCCAATGTCTACGAGGACGATCGCATCAGCGTCGCCATTCCCGACGGCTGGACTCTCTCGAAACCCACCGGCGTCTTCACCACGGTCGCCGGAGTTTCCTCGACGCAAATCGTCCCCGGCGCCCTGCTCACCAAGGGAAAATACAAACTCTTCCTGCTCACGCATCATGGCCAAGCCAGCGGCGTGCAAGGCGGCCGCTTCGGTGAAATCAGCGACTACGTTTCACCCTGGTTGGACGCAAATTCCACCTGCGCCTCCTACATCCATCCCGCGCAAACGAAAATCACAGCGAAACTATCGCGTGTGGACAATTTCTACGACACCGCCCATCCCGACGTTCAGTTCACCGCTCCGAAAAGACCCAGGAAGTGCGGCGCCCCTTCCGCGCCCGGCGTCTTCTGGTACGGTTCCTACTTTCAGCAGACTTGCCCCGCCCTAGCCAACAGCCCCGAGGACACCGACTGCGGAGGTTATTTCCTCTACTTTCCCGATCTCGAAGGCAAGCGGGCTACTGAAATGGACGCCAGCACAGAAATGACTTTTTCCCTGACCTACGACACAACAAATCCCACGACGGTCCCGCGCCAAGGGGACGCGAGTCTTCAACAAATGTTGGACGAAGCCAGCGCGATCGTAAAAAGCATCATCTACAAGTGAGCCGTCCGTGACTTCGCTAATTCTTCGCCCCGCGCGCATTCCGGTGTATATTCATTCTAGCGGCGAACCCCATGCCCCGGCTGGCCCAATTCCGCGCCAAGCATTACGCCTCAAGCGAAGCCTCCGATGCCACTCCTCGCGCAACGACGATCCTGCACGTGGACATGGACGCCTTCTTCGTCTCCGTCGAACTCCTCGATCGTCCCGAACTTAGAGGCAAGCCCGTGGTCGTCGGCGGCCAACCCGATCAGCGCGGCGTTGTCTCCGCGGCCAGCTACGAAGCGCGGAAGTTCGGCATTCATTCGGCGATGCCGCTGCGCACCGCGGGCCGCCTGTGCCCGCACGCGATTTTTCTTGAGCCGCGCCACGACTTGTACTCGGAATGGAGCAACCGCATCGCCGAAATTCTCGCGAAGTATTCTCCCGTGGTCGAAATGGCCTCGGTGGACGAGGCGTATCTCGATCTCGCCGGCACGGAGCGTCTGCACGGGCCGCCGCTCGCCGCCGCACACAAGCTGCGCTGCGAAATCTGGGAGACCACAAATCTTCCCAGCTCGATGGGCCTGGCCAGCACGCGCCTCGTGGCGAAAGTCGCCTCCGAACAAGCCAAGCCCCGCGGCCTGGTGTGGGTGCCGGCTGGAGCCGAAGCGGCCTTCCTCGAACCGCTCGGCGTGCGGCGAATCCCTGGCATCGGCAAAGTGACCGAAGCCGCCTTAAATAGATTGGGTATCGAGACCGTCGGCCAATTGGCGGCAGTGCCGCCCGCGCGACTCGAAGATCTTTTCGGACCGTGGGGCGCCGCGTTGGCCCGAAAGTCCCGCGGCGGCGACTCCTACGAATTTCTGGTGGACGCCGAGCCGAAGTCCATCTCGCACAATCACACCTTCAACACAGACACCGGGGACAATACACAGCTCGAAGCAACGCTCAGCCGCCTCGCGCAAAAAGCCACAAAGCGCCTGCGCGATTCGGGGTTAGCCGCACGCACGATTCGCCTGACCATTCGCTACGCCGGCTTTGAGACCATCACGCGTTCGCATGCCATGCCCGAGCCAACGCGGCTCGATTCCGAAATCCTAGCTACCGTCCGCCGCCTCTTCGAGCAGAATCGTGACCCCGCGCGCCTCGTGCGTCTGCTCGGCGTGGCGCTCGAATCGCTCTCGCACGGTGAAAAACAACTCGATCTCCTGGATGCGACGCGCACCGAAAAACTCGAGCGCCTCTCCCGCGTCACCGACAAACTCCGCGACCGCTTCGGCTTCTCCAAACTACAATTCGGCGGCTCGCTCAACTCGCGCGACGGCTCTGAGTAGGACAGGCACTCCTGCCTGTCCTCTTCTACTCCGGCGCACCGCAGAAACCCTGGACAGGCAGGAGTGCCTGTCCTACTTGAACCAGCCCCACCGTGCGCACCGCGCTTCTCGCGCACTCCATTCCGGCGCATAATCGGCACATGAACGCGAAAGAACTTGCGTTGCGCATCTGCCGCGCTCTTTCCGCGAGCGGTCACCAGGCCTATCTCGTCGGCGGCTGTGTGCGCGATATCGAACTCGGCCGCACGCCCGCCGATTACGACGTCGCCACCGACGCGCCGCCAGATCGCGTGCAGAAACTTTTTCCCGGCAGTATCGGTGTCGGCGCGAAGTTTGGCGTGATTCTCGTCGTCGACCCGGCGCAAGACGTGGGGGAACCCTTGACGACGGTCGAAGTCGCCACGTTTCGATCAGATGTCGGCTACTCCGACGGCCGCCACCCGGATCACGTCGTCTATTCGCGCACGCCCGAAGAGGACGTTCGCCGCCGCGATTTCACCATCAACGGTTTGCTGTTCGATCCGCAAACCGGAAAAATCCTGGATTTTGTCGGCGGCCGCGATGATTTGAAAGCGAAACTCGTCCGCGCCATCGGCGAGCCCGAACGCCGCTTCGACGAAGATAAATTGCGCCTCGTGCGCGCTGTACGTTTTGCCGCACGATTCGATTATCAGATCGAGGCCGCAACGCTAGCTGCAATTCGCAAGCTAGCGCCGCGCGTGCGCCAAGTCTCCGCCGAGCGCCTGCGCGACGAACTCACTCGTCTGCTCACCGAAGGCGCCGCGCGCCGCGCCTTCGAGCTGCTCGATGAAACCGGCTTGCTCTCGCCCTTGCTCCCGGACATTGCGCGAATGAAGGGCGTCGAGCAACCCGGGCAGTTTCATCCCGAAGGCGACGTCTGGATTCACACCCGTCTCATGCTCGAGCAATTGACCGCGGGCTGCTCGCCCACTCTCGCCTGGGGCGTCCTTTTGCACGACGTCGGCAAACCCCCGACGTTCATGCCGCCTGCCGGGCCTGGCGACCGCATTCGCTTCGATGGCCACGTTGAAATTGGCGCAGTCATGGCCAAAGCGATTTGCCGCGAGCTTCGTTTCTCGAATGACGACACCGAACAAATCGAATCGCTCGTCGCAAATCACCTGCGCTTCAAAGACGTGGCGCAAATGAAAACCTCCACGCTCAAGCGTTTCGTGCGCCTGCCGCGATTTGAGGAACATCTCGAACTGCATCGGCTGGATTGCCTCTCGAGCCATCGCCATCTCGATGCCTACGAATTCGTCCGGCGCTTTCTCGCGGAGACTCCCCCCCAGCAGGTGCGGCCCGCCCGCTACGTTACCGGAGAAGATCTAATACAGTTGGGGCTGCGTCCGGGCCCGCGCTTTAAGGAAATACTGCGAGCCGTCGAGGACGCTCAGTTAGACGGCAAGTTCGCCGATCGCGAGGCCGCCCTCGCATTTGTCCGAGGCAACTACTTTCCATGACACCGTGCGGTGTCGCCCGGCGCAGAACCGCCGCGACACAAATTGTCCAGCCTTAACCCAGCCCCAAGCGAACCACAGATTGCCCGACAACGATTCCCGGTCCAATTGAGGGTGTCCAAGACGCGAGAATTGCGCCAATGGCTCGATGTAGGAAGAGGCCAATGCAGTTAGTGCTTTAATCTCAATGGGTTAACTGGACGTCAAAGCCGAGCGAACAGCATCTAATCTTTAGCTCAACTGGCTCAGATTTATTGATTGCCTTTTGTTGGCATCTTGCGTCACATTGTGTTCTCCCTGCATCTAATGGCTATGCAAGTGCTTCTAAATAGTTCGCCGAACCAATGGGGGCAACATGAGCATCAACGATAAACGCGCGCCCGAAGAGCTTCCCATACTTCCCGTCCGGGAGATTGTTCTCTTCCCCGGGGGCATACAGCCCATCACGGTGGGCAGGGACAGTTCTCTGGCCCTCTTGAATTCTTTGCAGGGTGATGAGAAGACCCTGGGGATCGTCGCGCAACATGATCCGCGCGTCGAAGAACCCGGTGCCGCGGACCTGCACGCGGTAGGCACCGCCGCAAAAATACACAAACTTGTGCGCATGCCGAACGGGAATGCCGTTGTATTCCTCGAAGGCCTGTACCGCATCCGCATCATCGAGATCGTGAGCTTCCGCCCCTTTCTGCGGGCGCGCGTCGCGCCGCAGGAAGATGTTGTCGGTGCGGACGACAGCGAACTCGAAGCGCTCGAACGCAACGCACGCGATCTGTTCCGCGACGTTGTCGCGCGCTCTCCGCAACTCTCCGACGATCTGCAGACTGCGGCCCTGAACATCGACGATCCCGTCCGGCTCGCCGATTTCATCGCGGCCAATCTGCCATCGCTGTCCACTTTGCTGCGCCAGGAGTTGCTCGAGACCGCCGACGTCAGAAAGCGGTTCGAGACGCTCATTCGTGAATTGTCAAAGGAGCTCGAAGTCCTCGAACTCCGCAGCAAGATTCACGATCAGGTGCAAGAACAAGTGAGCCAGAGCCAGCGGGAATATCTGCTGCGCGAACAGCTCAAAGCGATTCAAAAGGAATTGGGCGATTCGGATGACGGCCAGGCCGAAATCGAGGAGCTACGTGAAAAACTCGAGCAGTCGGGCATGTCCGCCGAAGCGAAAAAAGAATGCGAGCGCGAGCTGAAGCGGCTGCAGAAAATGACGCCGGCTTCCGCCGAGTACATGGTCGCGCGCACCTATCTCGAGTGGATGACTTCGTTGCCGTGGGCCAAATCCTCCGGCAGCGAGGAAATCAACATTGCAAAAGGACGCGAGATCCTCGATCAGGATCACTACGACCTGCAAAAGGTCAAAGAGCGCATTCTCGATTACCTCGCGGTGAAAAAACTGCAGCCCGGAATGAAAGGGCCGATTCTGTGCTTCGTCGGGCCTCCCGGCGTGGGCAAAACCTCGCTTGGAAAATCCATTGCCCGCGCGCTCGGCCGGAAATTCGTGCGCATTTCGCTCGGCGGCATGCACGACGAAGCCGAAATTCGCGGCCACCGGCGCACCTACATTGGCGCTTTGCCCGGGCAGATCATGCAGGGGTTGCGCCGCGCCGAAACCAACGACCCCGTCTTCATGCTGGACGAGGTGGACAAACTCGGCCGTGATTTCCGAGGCGATCCCGCGGCGGCATTGATGGAAGTGCTCGATCCGGAGCAGAACTCTTCGTTCCGTGACCACTACCTCGATACGCCGTTCGATCTCTCGAAGGTCTTGTTCATCGCGACGGCGAACTGGATGGATCCGATCCCCGAACCGCTCCGCGACCGCATGGAAGTCATTGAGCTTCCCGGCTACACGGAACTGGAAAAGATCCATATCGCCACGAAGTATCTGGTGCCGAAACAAACTGCCGAACACGGGCTCAAGAACGGCGAACAGATCGAATTTCCAGAAGCGGGGCTGCACGAGATCATTCACAGCTTTACGCGCGAGGCCGGCGTCCGCAATCTCGAACGCGAGATTGCCACGCTCGTCCGCAAACAGGCGCGGCGCATCGCGGAAAATCAGGGCGATAAGCTCGTGGTCACGCCCCAGGTGGTCCGCGAAGTTCTCGGCGTGCCGAAATACCGCTCCGAGCGCGAAGTCGAAGATCGCGTGAAGGGACCGGGCGTTTCGGTCGGTCTGGTGTGGACGCCGGCGGGCGGCGACATCGTCTTCATCGAGGCGAGCCGCATGCGCGGTGGCAAACAATTCACGATGACTGGGCACCTCGGCGAGGTGATGCAGGAATCCATGACTGCGGCGCTCACCTGGGTGCGCGCCAACGCGGAACGCTACGGAATCGATCCGGACTTTTTCCGCAAGCAGGATATTCACGTGCACGTGCCGTCAGGCGCCGTTCCCAAGGACGGGCCTTCGGCGGGCGTGGCGATGGTGTCGGCGCTCGTCAGCCTGCTTTCGGGCCGGCCCATCCGCTCGCGCGTTGCGATGACCGGAGAGATTTCGCTGTCCGGCGTGGTGCTGCCGGTCGGCGGAATCAAAGAGAAAGTGCTTGGCGCAAAGCGCGCGGGAATCCGCGAGGTGATTTTGCCCGCGGAGAACGAGCCAAACGTCAAAGAGGATTTGCAGGAGCACATCCTCGACGGCATCGAAGTTCACTACGTTCGCACGGTGGATCAGGCGCTCGAGTGGGCGCTTTCAAAATCGCCCGCGCCGCTCGTGGTGAAACCGGAAGCGCTGCCGCCGGCCGCGGCTCCTCCCGCAGTGCACTGAGCCGCACCAGTTGGATCGACAGAATGAACGAAAGAAAGGGCGGGCCTTCGGGTCCGCCCTTTCGCTTTTCCGGGCCGCAGCACGTAGAATCCGGAAGACGAACTTCTGAACGGTGACGTCATGCCGCGCACGCCCAAACTTTTTCCTTCCTACGGCAGCGCCGTTGCGAACGCGCTGGCGCGCGCGGCGTGGCGCGACGGCATCGTGCAGAAATTCATTCTGCGCTACGCCGAGGCGAACGAGCGGCGCGCTGTGGCCGCGAATTCAAGGCAGGTCAACGAACTCGAGCAGACGATCGGGCGAGAAGTGCTGCTGGCAATGACGATCGAAGTGCGCGCGCAACTGCCGCGTTTTTTCGGCAAACGGCGCGGCACCGCGCTGACGGGCGATGCGTGGTTGGCAGTCGATGCGTTCTTCCGTGAATATTTTTCGGCGCTGGGACGCGCCGGAGACTGGCCGCCTGAAGAAGCCTCTCAGTTCCAGCGAGATCTCGAACTGTACGCGCGGATGTCTCCTGGCAAACAAAAAATCCGTTCGGGCGACAAGAACCAAACACCGACTGAACCGTTTGCCGATCGCTGCGCCATCCTACTAGATCCTTCGATGATGGAGAAAGCGCGGCGGGCCGCCGCTGCATTTCACGCGGAGATAGTTCGCGCGACGGAGAAAATACTATTCGGCATTTTGCGACTCCGCGCCAGCCGATAAATCTGGTCCCGCATCACGTCTCGAAAACCGAATCGGAAAAAAGTTTGCGGCCGCCCAGCGAAACCCGGCACGAGTAAAACCCGAGCGCAAGCAGCAAGACCAGGCAAATCCAGGTTGGGCCGCCGTACCAGGCGCCAAGGCGAGTCGTCAATGGAGTACTCTCAAAAACCGTGGCCGAAAACAGGCCCATGGTAAGTGCCGCCAACCCGAACCGGGTGAGAGTTAGCAGCAGAGCCAGGCACGAAATGGCTGTCATCACCACTTGAATCGTCGGATCGTCGCCGCGCAATCCGTTCATCACACTGAAGATCACCAGGAAGCCGAGTCCAGCGAGCCATTCCTTCCTAAGCACGAGCCGCAACAGAAAGAAAAGGAAGAAAAGATAAAGAGCCTGCAAGAATTCGGACGGGAGCACGACGAACAGATCTCCGATGAGGGGGCGCAGGCCGTTCATATAGATAATCGAGGAATAGCCGGGAGTGGGTGTTGGTCTGCCCATCCAACCGGGCAAGGCGTAGTCCAAAGCGCCCACCAGTCCCAAGACTCCGCCGAAAATCAATCCTACGAAAACGTCCCGGCCGACGAGGGGATCGCGGAACTGGCCGGCGAGCAAACGATTCCAAGAGATGAGAATATGCGGCCAGCGCCGCCGGACGAACGGTTCGAGCGCAATGTAAACAATCCACGCGAGCGCGCCATTGAAGAGCGCGAGCGCGATGGACTTGAACCAGAGCCCAATCTCGTCGCCCGCGAGCACGTGATGACCCTCGATAGCCCATCCGGCCAGGCGAAACGCCACAACCGCCAGAGCCAGGCGAGCGGCGCCGCGCGAGTCGCCGCGCCCAAGCTTGACGTTGTAGCGGGCAATCAAGAGGCCGCCGACAACGATCGCCAGAAATAAAGTGATGTCGATCGTGGAGGCCACGTTGAATCGAGAGGCGCGCTTGGCTGGCTCCATGCGGCCCGGCTGCGTCCACGGCCAGACAAGATTGAAGGAGACTGGTTTGCCCTGGTACGAAGCGGCCTCGACGTGGAGTGGGAGATCCTGACGGCCGGGAGTAGTTCCTTCCCAAGCGGCGCGAGTGTCGGCGAAATTTCGCGGCGACCATTGCGGCGTCACCGCGTGGAATTGAGAAAGATCGAGGCCCGCCGCGGTGAACAGCGCGGACCAATCCGCGGCCGGGGCAGCGGCGACGGAATGAACGTCGTGCTGCGGCGGCACGGCTTCAAATGAGATGAGGCGCCCCTGAGTATCCAGCGCCGCGGAAACCATCCCACTGATATCGGGGGGCGGGTCGTCACGCGTCACCACATTGTCTGCGAACCCGCTGCCCGTGAGACTCTCCGGGAACAAATCCCGCGGGCTCTGCCGGTACCAGTAGGCGCCGACCGATGGAATTCCGCCGCGGATCTTCTGCCAGCGCCCGGCGGATGAATCGTGCTGCGTAACGTACTCGGTGAGATCTCCGTGGTAGTAGAAGCCGTCGGCCGAATCCTCCGGGGCGTCGGCGTATCCGAATTTTCCGACTAGCTCCTGCGCCTTTGCGTGCAGGACTTCCGGAGGCTCGTCGAGCGCAACGTTCGCGGGAGTCTGAAAGCGATTCAGTAACAAAAATGAACTTAGCAACAAGAGGAGAAAACCGCCGAGCATCGCAGCCGCGACGGCGGGTTTCAAACCCTCGGTTTCACCCGCTGCCGCAACCATTTCGGGCGAGGGCGTTTCACCGGCAGCGAGCGCAGCGGCGAGCGGATCGCCACCGGGCAGCGCCGCCGCAACTTGCAACGCGGACGCGGGCCGCCGCGCCGGGTCTTTGTCGAGACAGCGCAGAATCACGCGTTCAACGAGCGGATCGAGATCGCGAACGAGCGACGTCGGACTGGTGGGAGAGGAGGATTCGCGTACGCGAATCAATTCGGGTACCGAAGCGGCCTCGTACGCGCGCTTTCCGGTGAAAATTTCGTAGAGCACGAGACCCAGCGCGTAGAGATCCGTCCTTACATTCGCCTGGCCACCGGAGAGTTGCTCCGGCGCCATGTAGGCGGGTGTGCCACCTCCGCGATTCGCGTCGCGAAGATCGCCCTGAATTCCGGCCAGGCCAAAATCGGTGATGCGCACGCGGCCGCGCCCATCGAGCATCACGTTGCTGGGCTTCAAATCACAATGGATCACTCCGTGTTCGTGCGCCGCTGCGAGGCCCGCGCAAACTTGCCGCGCAATCTCCACACCACGATCCGCGGGGAAACGTCCGATGCGGCGCAACAAGGCGGCGAGATCTTCGCCATCCACGTATTCCATCGTGAGAAACGGAATGCCGCCGGAATCGCCAATGTCGAAAACGCGGCAGACATTCGGATGCGAGACTTGCCGGGCGACGCGTACTTCGCGATGAAATCGAGCGAGCGCTGCGGCGTCCTGCGCAAGAGCGGCGGGCAAGAATTTCAGCGCCACTTCTTGTTCGAGGCGAATGTCCTCGGCGCGATAGACCTCGCCCATCCCGCCTTTGCCCGCGAGCGCAACAACGCGATAACGCTCGGCCAGAATTGTGCCGGGCAGCAGGCGCCCGTCCCGGCCGGTGGTCGGGGTGGGCGTCGGAGTTGGAATCGGGGCACGAATCGGCGCGCGGGGCGGCGGCGCTGGCGAAGAACCCGGCAGCGTCTCGGGCGAACCATCGAGGGAAGAACCCAGTATCGTGGGAGAGGCGTCGAGATCCAGCGTCTTACCGCAGGAGGGGCAGAAGCGATTCGTGGCCGAGACCGGAGCTGCGCACGCGGGGCAATTCATGACTGGCGCGGTAGTGTATCACCGCCCGGCGTGAAGCCGAACGACGCGAGAGCAGCGAGCAGCGGGTCGCGAACTCTCAGAACACCTTTAGTTTCGACAGTTCTGGAGGCGAGAGAGCCGGCCGCGAGGACCCGTGCCCTAGGTGGCCGACACGGGAGTCTGAACCAATACCTCCGGTTCGAGGACGATTTCGCTGCGCAGGGAGCGGGCGATCAGGCAGGAATGCTCCGCCTTCTCAAGTAGCCGGAGAGCGCGCGCGCGATCCGCATCGCGATAAACGACGACTTCTGGGCGAATGATCATACGGTTGAACCGCAGACCGCCCTCGATCTTTTCGAGCGATCCGGTGGCTGACACCTCAAACGACTGCAATTCGAGCTTCGACATTTCGGCCATGGCAGCGAACGTCGAGACAAAACAACCGGCAACCGCCGCGACCAGGAAATGCTCCGGAGTCCACACGCCTGACTGGCCTAGGAATTCGGGCGGGGAGGAAAATTTGATCGGCTGTTCGATCGACTCGGCCTTCATGATTCCGCCACGGCCCGAGGTCCAGCAAGCAACGGTGGTGTACTCATAGTTTGTGTTCATTGCATGTCTCCCACGCCGGCTGCTTCCGCCTTGAGTGCGTCGCGACCTTGGCTCGATTGACGCATTCCAAGCCGGCTTTCAACGCACAGCTGCTGACAGAATTACCAATGGATGTTGCACGCACGGGGATGGAAGTTGTAGGACGCGCGTCACGCCGGAGGGTGACGCAGCGCACAACTTTGGACGACACCTTCAGGGGAAACATCGAAGATGGCTTGGGCTTCACGGGCTAAAGCCCCGAATGTTTTCGGTCCGTTTCGCCGGAGCGAAAGCCCCGGCCGCCTAAGGAGATCTGCACGGAACTGCGCGCCCAGACTCGACCGGCGCTAGGTGGCTTTTTCGACTAGGACTGCGGTGCCATAGGCCAAAACTTCGGTCACGCCTTGCATGATTTCGGTGGCGTCGTAGCGCACGGCGACCACGGCGTTCGCGCCGTGCTCTACGGCGTGCCGGAGCATCAGCTCGTAGGCTTCTTCGCGGGTCTTCTCGCACAGGTCGCTGAAGATGGTGATGTTGCCGCCGACGATGGTTTGGATACCAGCGGCGAAATTACCCAGGACACTGCGCGAGCGCACCACGATGCCGCGGACGATTCCGCAAACGCGCACGATGCGATAACCGGGGAGATCGAAAGTGCCGGTGACCATTCCAGGATTAAGTAGCGGGGACATTGTGGCTAGTTCTCCTTTTCGTGATCAACTCTAAGCTGCGACAGGGCGCAGATGCCGGGCTCCCGACTTCGTCGGGACAAGTTCCGCCCGACGTTACATCGAATCATGTGCGCTGACATTCTAGCGCCGTTAGAACAATTCCGGGCAAGCGGCAACTAGATTGGAAATCGCGGCTTGTGCCGCCCCTGCGGCGCTTAGTAGGACAGGCATTCCTGCCTGTCCTCTTCTCCCCCGCTCACTATGTTCGGGCCGATCACGAGCCGCGCAAGTTGCAAAAACCGGG
>Ga0181538_10001986_pt1 | contig 21871 bp, 13 predicted proteins | sample PEATcosm2014_Bin_40_FD_119773 | JGI IMG/M metagenome (GOLD analysis project Ga0181538, IMG submission 119773) | Peatland microbial communities from MTU Mesocosm Facility, Houghton, MI, USA - PEATcosm2014_Bin23_30_metaG | ecosystem: Environmental > Terrestrial > Soil > Wetlands > Peat | place... | reverse complement strand
CATCACGTTAGGGTTATGCGGGTCATAGAAGATGCCATCGACGAATCCACCAGCGCCGATGGCGACGTCGTTCCACGCATAGTTGGCGGAAGAGAGCAGGAGGCGGGACTCGAGGGATTCGAGACTGCAGGCGCGTTGTATGCGCCCGGCACCATTAATTGAACGGCGTTTGGATTTACGAGAAGAAGGATGCCCCATCCCGCCGGTGATCGGCATGGCACTCATTGGGCCTCCGCTACACACCCCATGGCACTCAGATAGCGCCGGAGCGCCGGTCCGCCGACATTCCGCCCCTCTCCCCTAGGGATAATTATAGCACGAATCCCGTTTGCAGCAAGGGCTTTCTGATGTTAGAAAATGCGAATTGGTTCCGGTCGGCGTTCGTTTATAGTTTAGCACTTTTGCGGGAGCAAGCGAACTCCCATCGAATCAAAAGCTTGCTGCCGGAATGCCGGAATTCGGTTGTGAGCTTCCACGTGTAAGGGAAAGGGGGTTCACAAACCAATCATCGAGGATGCAAATCTGCAAAGGACAGGCGATGCACAGGTATACAACGTGGCAGTTCATGGCACTCGTCATCACCGCGGCGACAACGATATGCGCTGGGGCAGAATCGTCCAAGCTGGACAAGACTGTGGGAATTGAGTTTTCGCACCCGGACCGCATCCGGTACGACAATCATAGCCTCATCATCGATGGCAAGCCGGTCTTCATTTATTCGGGCGCGATCCACTACTTCCGCTGCCCGCGCGAGCTGTGGAAGGATCGCCTGCAGAAGCTCAAAGACGCCGGATTGAACTGTGTGGAAACGTACCTGGCTTGGAATCTACATGAGCCTGACGAGCCGGCAAACCCCGGCGACTTTTCCAAGCTCCGCGATATGGAGCAGATCGGCGATTTCATTCAGACGGCAAGAGATCTGGGGCTCTACGTCATCATTCGTCCCGGCCCCTACATCTGTGCCGAAGTGGATCGCGGAGGTTTGCCTGGGTGGCTGATGAAATACGAGCCGGACGGGTTGCGCCTGGGACGGTTTCTTCGTTGCAATTCCCCCGAAATGCTGGCATGGGACCGGCACTGGCTCACCGCGGCCGCCAAGGCCGTCAAGCCGCATTTGATTTCAAACGTACCCAAGGGGTCAACCGGCGTGATTCTGTGGCAACTGGAAAACGAGTACGACTGGAACGGCGCTGGCATCCCTTCAGACGTGCGCGCAGACGTCCTGAGTGCACTCGCTCACGCGTCCCTGGAAGGCGGCATCGACGTGCCCCTGTTCACCTGCGAAACAATTGACAAGGCTTTCCGCGATGATCCTTTCCTGCGCTGCCATGTCTTTAACACGGTGAACAAGTATCCCAACTATGACATGGAGCCACTGATCAAAGGTATAGAAGATTGCGCCCAATACCAGCCGGAAAAATTCCGCGCCGTCACCGAGTTGCAGGGCGGCTGGTTTTCCCAGGTTGGGGGCGGGCTCTCCGGGGGTCACAACGCGGCACAAATCACGCAGTTGACGCTGACCGCCATCGAACGCGGTTGCACATCGCTCAACTACTACATGTTCTACGGCGGGTCCAACTTCCGCTACGCCGCTCCCACGATCACGCAGACCTACGACTACAACGCGCCTTTGCGCGAGTGGGGTGGCGAAGGAGACCGATATTTCGCAGTCAAGGCCATCGGCCAAATGCTTAAGGAACATGGCGATCAATTGATCCATTCCGATCCGGTCGAATTGACAATCGAAGGTGATCATCCGGACGTCAGCATCTATCTGCGTCAGTCGGATGACGGATCCCGGTTCTTATTCGTCCGCAACGCGCAACAAAGCGAATCGCGATCAGCCACCGTGAAAGTACGGACGGAAGACGGGCTGGAGCAAAGCCTGAGTTACAAGCTGGGCGATTTCGGCGCGAAGGTGCTCTACGTCCCGCCTGGCGTAAGCGATTTAACTGGCGGTGAATGGCTTCCAAAACCCGTCGAGCGTCCCGACGCCGCACATTCCGCGCCCGCGGTGGTACCTGTGGGCATCGCTTTCATTGCCGGCGAAGAGCCCGCGGACGATTGGCGGGATGTTCAGCCGGGGAAGCATCTGGAATTTGCCGGAATCTTGGACCAAAGATACGTGTACTATCGCGTGAAATTCAATCTCTCCGAGAACGATCTGGAAAACCCGTTGGCGCTGTACGTCCGCTCGGATGGGGGTGGAGATTGCTTGACAGCGCGCATCAACGGAACCCAAACGGTCTGCTCAAAGGACGGATATTTCGATCTGGACAAGCTCGCGCACGAGGGAAGCAACACGGCGGAGATCCTGTTCGAAAACCTGGGTTGTCCAAACTTCGGGCCCGTCATTGAACAACGTCAGGGGATCACGCATATCAGCCTTGTGCCTCAGCAGGCGCGGACGCACGCAGTCGAGGGCTGGCGGATGAAGGAGGTGACGGGCAACCCGGCGGACTTGGCGGAAGTCCGGGCGAATTTCGACGATCATGACTGGCCGACGGTGCGTCTGGCCGAGCCGGCCGCTAACACGCCGGCGGGAATGAGGGCTGTCTATCGCGCGACGCTGCCGATTTCAAAACAGTGGCTCGCGGCCGGAGTTGCGCTGACCTTCGGAACGATTGATGATAGTGGAACGCTCTACGTCAACGGGCAGAAAGCCGGGAGCGCCGACGATTGGTCGCATCCATGGATGTTTGACATCACCCCGTATTTGCATGAGGGAAACAACAGCGTCGCACTGCTCGTGCAAAACGATTACGGCCCGGGAGGGCCATACAAGGGCTGCGAAATCGAGCCCATCGGGCGCGCGTTGGAGGGGCTGCAGGTTTCGCCCTCCACAAGCGTGGCCGGGGGCGCGATCGGTCGTGATGAGCAGCGGCGCCTGCTCGTCCATTACACGTTGGACTTCCAGCTGCCGCGCACTGCTTTGATGTTGTCGGTGCCTTGGAAGCTTCACCTCGAAGCCGACGCCAACGCGTTTCTAACCCTGAACGGCCATCTGCTGGGACGATATTGGTCAGTCGGGCCGCAGCGGGATATCTGGCTGCCGGAATGCTGGCTGAATTTCGGACCGAACGAGACGAACGTCGTCGAATTGCAGGCCCGGCCGACGGCCGATGCGCCTGTCGGCAAAATCATCAAACTCGCCGAGGTGCGGCCTTATGTGCAATCCACCAGTGCGGCAAGCCCTGCACCATGAAGACGGCCGATGCGTCGTATCTGAAATAATGTGTGTAGCTTGGTCGAGAGGGATCCTATGAGAGTATCATCCATTAGATCGGCGATTGTTATGATGCTGCCGATCGGTCTTTCTTCCGCAATTGCATTTTCGCAGAATATCCGCCTTTCGCCCCAGGATTCGCTGGAGACAGTACTCGCCAAGGCTGCGGACGTCCGGCCGACACCCCGGCAGATTGCCTGGCAGCGCGACGAATTCTCCGCATTCATCCACTTCGGCATGAACACCTTCACCGACCGTGAATGGGGTCAGGGAAATGAGGATGAAAAGCTCTTCAATCCAACGGATCTTGATGCTCGCCAGTGGGTGGCAGCGGCAAAGGCCGCCGGCATCGCGCGGATGATCCTTACCGCCAAGCATCACGATGGCTTTTGCCTCTGGCCAAGCAAATATACAGAGCATTGTGTTAGGAACAGCCCGTGGAAAGACGGCCATGGCGATGTTGTGGGGCAGTTTATTGCCGCCTGCCGCGCCGAAGGGATGCATTACGGCATCTACATCTCGCCCTGGGATCGGCATGAGAAGAACTACGGCGATTCGCCGAAGTACAACCAGCACTTCCTCGACCAGCTCCGGGAAGTTCTGACAAACTACCCAGGAATCGAAGAAGTCTGGTTCGACGGCGCCTGTGGTGAAGGCCCGAACGGAAAACAACAGGTCTATGACTGGCGTGCCTACTGGAAGCTGATTCGCGAGCTGGCGCCAAACGCAGCCATCACCGTCCGCGGGCCCGATGTCCGCTGGTGCGGCAACGAAGGCGGGTTTACGCGCCAGAGCGAGTGGAGTGTTATCCCTATGCCCGGCGATGACCAGCCGTGGGAAAACTCCGACAAGACGCTCTCGGGCTTTCTCAACGACATCCACGGCGATGACCTTGGAAGCCGCGATGCGCTGATGCGCAGCCGCACCGACTATCCGGTTCTGGCCTGGTATCCAAGTCAGGTGAATACCTCACTCCGTCCGGGATGGTTTTACCACAAGTACGAAGATGGCCGGGTCCGCTCGCTGAAGGAACTGCTGAGTATCTACTACGGCTCAGTCGGCGGCAACGGGCAATTCCTGCTCAATGTCCCGCCCGACCGGCGCGGCCTTTTCCATGAGAATGATGTCGCGCGCCTCAAGGAGTTGGGCGAATATCTCAAGGCCACCTTTTCTCAAAATCTCGCGGCCGGGGCCAAGCTGAGCGCGGAAGTAATTGACGGCAAATCCATCGGCGATCTTGGCGCGTTGCTGGACGGAAATCCCGACACGCTCTGGACCACGACAGACGGACCGGCCTTGGTCACGGTCACCGCGGAACTTCCCGCTCCGGTGCGAGCCAACTGCCTGATGCTCCGGGAGCACATCGCCTCGGGGCAGCGGGTCGAGGCGTTCGATGTGGACGTGTTCGAAGACGGCCAGTGGCGTCCCGCCGCCAGCGGCACCGTCATCGGCAACAAGCGCCTGGTCCGCTTCGCGGATGCGACCGTCTCCAGGCTCCGCGTCCGCTTCACGCAGTTCCGCGTCCGAGCGACGCTCGCCGAAATGGGGCTCTATCTTGCTCCACCTTTACTCTCGGCCCCGACTATCACCCGCGATGGCAACGGCATAGTGACACTCAAGGTTCCGGAAGGCACCTGCGCGCGCTACACGCTCGACGGATCTGACCCCACCAGCAGTTCGCCCCTCTACGCCGATCCGATTCCGATGCCGAGCGGTGGCCTAATCGTTGCACAAACATTCCCGCTGACTTCCGGTGCGCATTTTTTTGGAGGGGCCTCGACTGTACGTGTGGAATTTGGCTTGGCCAAGGGGAAGTGGAAAATCCTTGACTGCGATTCACAGGATGGTCTCGAAGGAGAGCCGCGCAAGGCGATTGATGACGACCCGAACACTTTCTGGCACACACGGTATCGCGACAAGGTCGATCCGATGCCCCATCATCTTTCCGTCGATCTGGGCGAAACGGTGGCGATCCGCGGCTTCACCTACACTCCTCGCCAGGACCAGTGGGATGGCGGGATCATCACCCGGGCTCGATTTGAGGTCAGCCAGGACGGAAAGAACTGGACCATCGCGGCGGACAATGTGGATTTCGACAATATCGTCAACAGCCGGCAGCAGCAGGTCGTGAGACTGCCGGCGACCATGACTGCACGCTACTTCCGGCTGACGGCGCTGCGAACCGTGAATGACAACAATCTCGCGTCGGCGGCCGAAGTGTCGGTGCTTGTGAAATAGGCGCGGATTGGCGGACCTGGGAAGCCATGCAAGAACCTCGCGGCATCGTTAAGGAAAGAGTTTAAATGAACATCGCCAAATCCATTTCTTCAATCAGTATCCTGCTTCAATTCATCTTCTTGTCGGCCGCGCAGGCGGCTGTCTCCGGCTCCTCCAATCTCGATCAGGGATGGCGATTGTGGTTGGATCCAAATGCGGCCTGGCAGGATGACGCGATCTACCTGCCGGAAGACGTCGATCTCCAGAGAATGCCGGTGAATCCGCCGACAGGCGGGTGGTCGGCGCTGAATGACAGCGCGGGTATCGGTGTGTCGCTCCCAGCAACTGTTGAGGAATATTACTTCGGTAAGGCGCCCGCTCGCACGGCGAGTTCGACTAAACCGGCGGACATCGTCGCAGCCGAGGGGAATTATCTAGGCGTGTCGTGGTGGTATCGGCCATTCACGCCGCCGGCGTTGGGACCGGGAGAGCGGTTGATTTTTCATTTTCCCGCCGGGCGGCTGCGCAGCGAGGTGTACGTCAATGGGAAGCTCGTGGGGTACAGCATTATCTCCGAGGCGCCGTTTATTGCGGACGCCACGGATGCCATCAATCCAGCCGGTCCCAATCTGCTGGCCGTGCGCATCACGAATCCCGGCGGCAGACTGGATTGGATGGATTTTCTTTCATTCAAATGGGGAAAATACACGCTTCCTGCCACGCACGCGTTCGGGGGGCTTGCGGGCGGCGTCGAGATGCAGGTCCGCGGGCGAGTGAGCGTGAGCGATTTGGCGATCTTCAACAAGCCCGATTCGCGATCGGTTCGCCTACAGGCAGAAATTGCTTCGAGCGGCCCGGCATATGATGGGCCGCTCGATTTTACGATTACGCGGGACGGGAATGTTTATTATCAGAGCAGCCAAGTTGTTCACGTTCCAGCGGGCGGAACAGTGACTGCCGCGACCGACGCAACCGTGGTCAACTGCCAGTTGTGGGACATCGACCAGCCGAATCTTTATGAGGCGTCGGCAAGTCTGCCGTCGGTCGCGCATTCGGATCGCGGCACGACATTTGGTTTTCGGTGGCTGGAGGCGAAGGGCCTGGGGACCGACGCGAAGCTTTATCTCAACAGCCGACGCATCGTGCCGCGCTCGTCGATTTCCTGGGGTTTCTGGGCGCCCAACGGGATATTTCCGGACGGGGCGGCCGCGCAGCGGGAAGTGGCGGCCGTGAGGGCGCTGGGCCTGGATTCGATTCAAAACCACCGGCACATGCCTAAGGCCGTGGTGCTGGACGCCTTTGACCGCGCGGGATTGCTTCGCTATTGCGAGGCCGGGGGCGGGCTTTTCACCTTCCAGGACGAGGTGGCGGATGCACCAGGTCCCACTGTCCCGACCGACACCACCGGCAAAGGCGCGCAGCTCGATTTCCTCAATCGCTACCAGCTCGACAAGGAGCTGGCGATGATCCGGGCCTTCCGGTCTCACCCGTGCGTCAGTGTCTGGACGTTACAGAATGAAACCAGCCCCGATCTGAGCAACCCGCGCATCTTTTACGCCCTGAACAAAATGCGCCAGGCCGATCCTTCGAGGATGATCCTACTGAAATCCGGTGTCAGCGCGGACAACCAGGTATGGACGCTGCCCTATAGCGATGAATGGCTCCACGACGATGGAACGGGCCACACCGGTTGGTGGGATCAGCACACGGCAATCGATTCGCCAGGGGTCTGGCTGGATTCGATGTACAAATCGCCCGCCGATTTCAAGTATCGCACGGAAAACCACAAGGAGATCGTGGTGTGGGGCGAGTTGGCGACAGGCGCTTCGCCGGACGATCACACGGCGATTGTGAACTGGTACAAGGCAAACCGGCCCAGCGGCTATGATCTGGCGGCGCACGAGACGATCGTGGCGGCATACGAGAAGTTCCTCGATGACTACCAATTTCGCTGCGCGTTTCCCAACGCAGAAACGCTCTTTCAGGAGGCGGCGGCGAAGCATTATTTCTCTGCCGCGCATCTGCTGGAAAACGCCCGTATTTGCAATAACGTCGATTACATCGTGCTGTCCGGTTGGGAGTCCACGTCGATCGACGATCATAGCGGGATGGTTGACTCATTGCGTCAACTCAAGGCTGATCCATCGCTAATCCGCCAGGCATCGGAGCCAGAAGTCCTGGTGGTGCGACCGCGCCATTACGTGATCGCCAAAGGCGATGCGGCGGTGGTGGATGTTCATCTGATCAATGAGCGGAATCTGACGGGCTCGTGGCGGCTTGCTGTTTCGGCCTCGATGGCCGGACATGATCCACTCTTTCAAGCGGAGTATCCGGTTGAACTTAGAGGCGGGGAGACTTTTGGCCAACTGCTGAAACAGGACATTCGATTTACAGTGAACGAGCCGGGGTCGGTGACTATCCATGCCGCGCTGAGCCGCATGGCCGGTGGCGCGCCATTGCTTCAGCGGGACGAGCCGATGCTGGTGATTGATCCGCAGCCGGCGGCGCTGAAGGGGACGATTGCCTGCGGCGGCGACAGCGATGAGTCGATCGCTGCGCTCAAGCGGGAATTCAATGCGGACGCGGTCGGGCTTTCTTCCAAGCTTGGAAAAGTGGCCACGATTCTGGTCGCGACAGGCAGCGGCGGCCCCGAGAACTGGAGTCCCGGGAACAGCGACGCGGACATTTCCAACACTACCGATCCGGGCCTCTTTAAGCAGCAGATGTGGGGACAGCCGGGTCCGATCGGGACGTGGCGGGGGCTAGCCGCTGGGAAGATCACGGTCAGGCTGTATCTGGCAGACTCTTACCAGAACGCGGCCGGGCAGCGCCTTTTCGACATTGCGATCAACGGCGAAACGGTTGCCAGGGAATTGGACATTTTCGCCAGGGCAGGTGGAAAGAATCGGGCGCTGGTCGAAACGTTCATCGTCGATGCGCCAGACGGAAAGCTCCGACTTTCGGTGCCGCGCGCGGAGGCCGACAACGCGACGCTGGCGGCGGTGGAGCTGAGCGATTCGTCGGGCAAGGTGGTGCGGGAGGTTTTCCGTCCCAAGCCATATACCGACCCGGCGGGTCACGTGTGGACGCCGATCGCGCGGGAAAGCGGCGACTACTGGGTGGCGGATCTTGGCGCGGCGGTTGAGCGGGCGCGGCACGATGGCGCGCGGGTGGTTCTGCTGACCAGTGGCGGCAAAGACGCGGACGAGGTTGCCAAATACCTCGCCGGCCAAGGGCTTTTGAATTATGCCGGCGCGGTTGGCGCATCGGGTCCCTCCTGGTTGGGGTTCTGGTTCTTTGGGCGCAGGCACTGGCTGCTCGACGGTCTGCCCAGCGATTGCGTGCTGGATTGGCCGTATCAGATCGGACAGGGGAATGGTTTGATGCTTTGGGGCCGGGGCATGGAGGCGGTCATTGGCTATGGGAAGGACCACGATCCGAATATAGGCGTTGCTGCCGCGACGATCGAATGCGGGCGAGGCGAAATCGTGATGCTGGCGATTCCAGGGCTGATGAATTCATTTCTGAGCGGGAATGCCGATGGTTTTCATCCGGTAACCGCCAGGCGGCTGATGTTCAATGCGCTGGCGGGGGGTCGGAGTTTGAGCAAGTGAAGGTCAGGTTCAAATCTTGGAGTGTCTGCGTCGCACACTCTCTAAAGTGTCCGCCTACTTGCTAGCCGCATGCAATTAATTGGTAATGCTGCAATCGGAATGTTCGTTTCGCCAATTCTGTGTAAAACTCGTACTACACCGTTGAAAAATGCGCGAAATCATGTGATCTGTAGAAATCGTAACGCTCGCATTCGCAAGCGTTTCTGGCTTAGCGGAATAGTTTCGGAACCGAGGGTCGCAGGTGGAACATCCCGATCCCTCGGGGTTCGAGTCCTGCCGGGTGCGATCTCCTTAATTTGCGAGCAGTTACAAATGGCGCGATCGAAATGGCCTTCGGTTTTGAAAACGACGGAATAATGTCAAAAAAACGGTTATAATGACCTTGGTCTCCTGATGGCGCTTATGTTTAGACTCCGCTGGCGCCGGGAAGCAAGTCTTTGGAGTCTTATGACAACCGACGTGAAAAGCCGCAGCGTGACAGAGAGGCCTCGGACAGAGGCGCCCGACGCCGAAGCCCCAGCCCAACTCCGATGCGGTATTCAGGCCGCGCCATTGAAATGGGTGGCAGAGGTCGAACCCTCGGAGCTGTTCGCCTTCAGGGACTGTCAGGACCTGCTTCGCACACGGCTGAGCGAGCCGCTGCTCAAACTTATTACCCAACTGACGGGCCTGCGCCTGCACGTCTTTTGGCATCGCCCGCTGGACTTCCACGGAAACGGCGAAATGCCGGTCCCGTGTCCGATTGCGCGCCAGCGGGCAAGCGATGCAATCCCGCGGCCCCAATGCTGCCAGTCCTGTTTGCAGCACCGTTGGAAACCCGCCTCTTCCCCGACCAATCAAGGCCGGCGATTCACGGGTGAGTGCGGCATCACCAACTTCTGTGCCGGACTTCAAGTGGAAAATGTCTGCGCGCTCACGCTGGTCTTGCAGGCGAAAATAGCGTCTCGCTTTTCCTCGGCCCAAGAGTTCAGCGGCGGCGACCGGTTCTGGACCGAGCACGCGGGCAAGTGCGTATCCTCCGCCGCGTTCCATCGCGCGGTGGCATTCGTGTGTCTGATCGTCCACGATTTGCAGTCCACCGCCGAGGCTCGGACGGCCAGCAGCGGATTGGATAGCGCCCTGCGGAGGTTGAACAACACTGAAGCCGAGGCCGCGCGCCTGCGCGGGGAGCTGCGCCATCGGTTGCCCGGCCTCCCGGAATCCACGCTCCAACCCGGTTTGGGAAGCCGCGCCCAGAAGATCGTTGAGGCGATGTTCGACTACGTGCATGAGCAGTACTCCCGCCCGATCAACCTGGACGAGGTAGCCTCGGCCATGAAGAAGAACGCCTCCTATCTCTCCGCCCTGTTCAGTCAAACCACGGGCGTGACCTTCCACCATTTCCTGGAAGAAGTTCGCCTTTCCAAGGCCAAGGAGTTGCTCCGCGATCCCCGAAACCGCATTCGCAAAGTAGCCGGCGCGACCGGCTACGCCAGCCTCGACGCCTTTCGCCATGCCTTCAAGGTCCACGAGGGCCTTTCGCCCGCGGCTTGGCGGACCGGGCAATGAATTTCACGATTTTTTTTGCCGAAATCCAAAGAATCATCCGCTTTTCCAAAAACATATCCTTTGCAGAACCGCGCCGGCAATGCTGAAATAATCTTGCTGGTTAAGAATGCGCAAAGCCGATCTGCGAATGCGGCCGCCGTAGGCGGATCGCGCGATAGGTATGTCGGTCGGGCAATTCTCTTTGGTCTTCGCGCTAGGCATTTAGCTGAATAAGGAGGCGTCGCCGTGAGAAAGCTTTTGACAATTGCGTTTGGCTCGTGTCTCGTCGTGGCACTAGCGGTAGTTTGTCATGCTGCCACAACATCGATTGTGTGGAACATCGGACCATATCTTCCTGCTAGTCCGCCACCCGCCGGAGGGTTTCCTACCGCTGGCGATGGTTTCTGGAATGCTTGGCCACCCCCAGGGGGCGGACTTCAGTACGGCGCAGGCCAGGAAGCCTATATTGGCGTTGAGGATCCCTTTGGTCCGCTGATTGGCTGGACGAAAAACGTGCAGGTTTACATCTGGGGTGGTCGGCCAGAAGATGTCGAAGGGATCGGTTGGAATCAGAGCACCGGCATCAGTGGGGGTGATATGCACGGCAATTCCGCTCCCGAGACATGGGCGGTGCAAAACCCCGGAAAGGGTTCAACGGCTACGTTCGAGGTCAGCATGCAATTCACCGGCTTCCAACCAGCAGGAGAATGGATTGATCTCTCGCGCGCATCCGGCGTGTCGAAGATAACACAGGTCGACTGGCGGACAGTGTGCACCTGCGTTAAAAACAAAGCAAAACTGCAGGATGCCACATCGACGTTAGACCCTGATGATACGGACCCAGAGCCCGTCGACCTAACACAGTTGTGGTACTTTCCCGACGTTCCCATCGACACGACGGCGGTTCCCACCCTCGACGCACCCGCCGGCACAGGACCCTGGACTTACCAGTACGTCTCCACGGATCCCTACGGAAATGAAATGCCGGACGGCGGAATCGAGTGGACTACAACTGGGGTGGGCGTGGCCGACGACGCCACCATCGAGTGCGACCTCACCAATCTATCGACGGATGGCGTAGTCGTTACCGAGGATTTTTACGACGCAGACTCCGGGTTGTACATGAACGGCTCGGGTGCCTGCCCCGAACCCGGTGCCTTCGCACTGCTCGGCATCGGCGCGATCGGCCTTTTGCGCAGGCCAAGAAAGTCGGTGTAGGACAATCCTCCAACCGTTTGAAACAATTGAGCCATCGGCAAGGATGGCTCATTTTGTCTGATGAAAGAGCGAGTCCTAGCGAACTGGCATTCATTGATTTTGTCATCTCGTTCATTTTTGCACCGTCGCCACCACGCGGTCGCACCACTGGTCGAATTTCGCGTCGAGCGAGCGCAACTCCGGCGTACGCTGGAAATGTTCGATCGTTTGGCCAATCCCCTGTTTGAAGGTCGTCGTGGCCGCAAAATCGGGGACGAGCGACTTGATCTTGGAATTATCGTACACGACGCTGTGGGAGAATCCGCCCCAGAGCCAGCCCTGGAGTTCCGGATTCAGCGAGACGAGCGTGTCGCTGGCGACGTACACGAATTTCGGCTTGGCCCCGACGGCGTCGGCCACGATCTGGTAGTGCTGGTTCCATGACAGCACCTCGTCGCTGGTGATGTGCACCGGATGTCCGACGACGCGGACGTCTCCGAACAGTCCGACAAATCCCTTTGCGAAATCCGAGTTGTGCGTGGCGCTGCAAAGATTCGTCCCGTCGTCGTGAACGATGATTGGCTTGCCCCGGAGCATGCGGTCCACCGGGGACCAGGACTGCGTCCAACTGGTGATCGACAGCGGGATGAGCGTGTCACCGTACGTGAGCGACGGACGCACGATCACCGCCGGAAAAGAGCCGCGGCGGTATTCGGCCACGAGCCGCTCCTCGCACGCGATCTTATTCCGCGAATATTCCCAGTGCGGATTGTGCAGGGGGGTCGATTCGGTCACGCGCCAATACAGCGGCGGCGTCTGGTAAGCCGATGCCGAACTGATGAAGATGTACTGCCCGGTCTTCCCGCCAAAGAGCCGGATGTCGCGTTCAATATCGCTCGGCACAAAATTGACGAAATTGGCAACCACGTCGAAAGTTTGATCGCGCAGCGCGGCTCGGGCCTGATCTTCCTGCTGAATGTCGGCGTGGATAAGTTTGACCTGCGGAGGCAATTTTGCCGGCGTCTTTCCCCGATTCAGGACGTGTACGTCCATCCCCCGCAATGCCGCCAGACGCACGCAGGCCGTGCTGATGATCCCCGTCCCGCCGATAAAGAGCACTTTCATCGGCTAGCTCCCGCGCGCTTCCATTCAATGCGCCGCGTCCGTGCCAAATCGTACTAAATTCCCAAGAAAATCGCGAAGCCTTGCGTTAGGTTGAGAGTTCTTGGGAAGAACCCTCACGCCTTACGCAGAAATCCCACCGTGGACTGTAGAATGCGATGCCGCAGCGAACTGGCGTTCTGCTGGGATTGCTGCTGTAAATCTTCCAAATTCGCCCGGCAGAATGAGCAGTTCAGGCGGTTGAGGTGGAAATCGACGTATCGTCGCCACGGCTCATCGAGCGTGCCCAGAACGTACCCGCCGACGGTGCTGCGCTTGGGGCAGCTTGGCCGCTGGTCCTCCCAGATTTCCGTCAGCAACGAGTCCATCGCCTCGGGGGCGTCCCAGGGAAGGTCGGACTGTCTCATGGATTGTTCCACGCGCTCGCGAAGCTGTTTGATCCAGCGATGCTTGAGCAACGCGACGTGATTGGCATCGACGCCCATTTCGGCGGCGATCCATTGATTGGGGCGCTGAGCGTAAAAAACCATTTCCAGGATCTGGAGGTCCGGCAAATTCGTCCGCTCCTTCATCCGGTGAACCAACTCGTCCAATGCCGCGCCGAGGGCCGCGTGAGCGGCTTGGCGCTGTTCATCGCGCCGCGCGTAGAAACTGGCGGTGGGGTCCGGCGCCGGCAGGTTGACCTCCCCGCCGGTTTCCTCCCGTTGCGGCAACTCACAGACGCCGACGCGTTTGCCCCGATGCGCTTCCGCCAGACGATGGCGCAGAATCACGAACAGAAACGTTTCGATGCTCGCCTGCTCGCGATACTGGGACAATCCACGCAGAAACAGCAGAAACGTGTCCTGCACCAAGTCCTCGGCTTCCAGGCTTTTGGGCGCTCGGCGGCGGGCAAAGGCGATGAGGCGGCCCTGATATCGCTCCACCAATTGCGACCACGCTTCGTCGCTCCCGCGGCGAATCTGGTCCATCATGTATCGCTCTGCTTCGGTCCATTGCGTCATGGTCCACCGAGCAAAACCACCAGTGCCACCGCCGTTATCGTCGCGGCAAGCAGGCGAAGCCGCAAGGTGAAATATCCTTTGGTAATCATGTTGAGCAGGAGATACGCGATCCATACCGACAGAGTGAGCGCCGCCGCCCCCAGTTGCACGGCCGTCATCCAAGCGCGGCGCGCCGGCAGTTCGCCCCGGTAACGGTCAACGAGCCTGTCCAATTTCGCCGGCGATGCGTCCAGCAACACCGTTTCGGTCCAGACCGTTCCGTAAGGCCGATCGAACCGTTCGACCAGCTCATCGGCCGCAAGTTCACCCGCCCGCACGTCCGCCAGCAGGCGGCCGGCCAGCCATTTCCGATCGCCGCGCCCCGCACCGATCCGCTCAAGCGCGATGGCGTACACCGCCCGCGCCGCGTCCGTTCGCGAAGATTCTTCGGCTTCCGCTTGCGACAGGCACGGCCGCGCGCAGCGCCCGACGATCCATCGGCCCGGGTGACTGGCCGAAAACCCCGCGAAATCGTCGATCCACGGCTTGGTCGAACGTGCGGCCCCCGAGACGGACCGCAGCGCCGCCGCCGCATCGGGCGTCGCCACGGCCGCCGCACCAAACAACTCGTCTTGATCGGCCAGTCGCTGATGCAGGATCACCGCGATTCCCAGCGCCACCATCGTGATGAGCAATGTGCGTATAAACATCGTGTTCCCCACCGGTCATTTGCCGCTGTCCTGTTTGGCGGCGGGATCGGCCGCCTGATGATTCATCCGCGCACGCCGGGATCGACAGGCCGGCCAGCCCAGCAGGAATGCGCCCAGCAGGAATATGAACGACGCTTTGAGCACCGCGGGGAATTGCACCTGCTGGAAGTAGGCGTCAATCGTCTGGCCGGGCGTCGCCGCCGGCGTCACGTACGCCAAATCCGGCAGCATCCGGCCCAGCGTGACCGCCGCGCCCAAAAGCACCCCAACTCCCAGCACCGTACGGAACATGTGTGCGCCTCCGCCATGCCGCCGGGCCATCAGCAACAGCACCAGCGAAACCACCGACGTCACCAGGCAAGTCGCCGTCGCAGATTCCATCATCAGCCGCGGCCATTGCCTCGTGCCGAACGCCATCTCCAAATCGTGCGGCAGGCGCGCATCCAGAACTCCGGAGGCAAACAGTCCCGGCACGTCCATCGCCACCGACAACGCCAGCAAAATCGACGCCATCAGAAGCATCGATCCGATGAGTCCGGCGACGCCCCGCGCCACCGACGAGGCAAATCCTCCCAGCGAGGAGTCCTGGGACATCATTTCGTCCGCCGTGGAAGTGTTGGCATTGAACATAAAGCCTCCGCGATTCGGTTTGAAAACTTGAATCGTCACAATGACGGCCGCGGCCAGAAGCACCAGCGACACCGGTTTTCGGCTGTGGTTCACGGCGACAAAACACCACGTCCATAGAATGAGAGGCGCCAGCAAGAACATCGCCCCTCCGAAGCCCGTGAACCGGGGGGCCGGTGCTTTGCCTTGTGCAACGCTTGTATGTGGCGCCGGCGAAGGACCTGATTGCATCGGCGTGGGAACTGGCGGCGCCGGCGGCGCCGCGGCGGGCGTCGGAATCGGCGGAGGCGCCAGCCCGACGGCCCGCGGACGCCATGCGCTGCTCAAGCTTACCGCCGCCGACGCGCCCACCACCGTCGCGATCGCCGTCAACGGCTGATTGTCGTCCAGCATCCCCGCCAGAACGACCGCGCAGATTCCCGATGTGAACAGATGGCCCACCGAAAGCCGTTCTTTCCGGTCGGGCGAAAGGCGCTGTTGCCACTCGATCAGAAGCATCGCTCCGAAGCAGGCTTCCAAAGTCGATGGAAGATTATGTAACGCGAACCACCAGGGGAAACTCAAAATGGTCGCGCCTATCGCCGCGGGGGCGCCAAGCGCAAACCGCTGAACCCACTTGGATTCGGTGCGAAGACCCGATCCGATGGCTCTCCACGCCACGTTAACGCCGATCATCGCGCCGCCAATTGCGAACAAGGCGAAGAACGCGCCGAATGGGCCGTTACGGTCGCCCGCGCCGATGCCGGCGACAAACGCAGCCAGGCACATTGCCAGGAATGCCATGGTCATCCGCGCTGCCGGAGTCAGCGGATCAGACCCCATCGCGCCCAAGGCCGGGGGATTGGCCGTCCGTCTCTTGCCGGCGATTCGATCGCCTGCCTCTATGAGGCGATCTCCCACGAGCGCCAACTTCTCACTGAAGCGCTCGGCCAAGTTCTCCCATTTGTCCTTCGGCACATCCGATCGCCCCCGAGGAGGAAACGATCCCGGCGCGCCGACGTGTTGTGCCGCCCGTCCCGCGATCTGCGTCAGGCTCGCCGGCGAAAATTGCGACACGCTGTTGCGAACGTGCTCGGAGCCGAAGATCGCCTCGACCATCTCCTGCACGCTTTGAAACCGCTCGGCCGGATTCTTCGCCAGCGCCTTGCGGATCGCCGATTGGAACGGCTCTTCGATTCCGTCCAGGCACACCTGGCTGGTCAGATGCTTCATCAACACTTCCGCCGGGCTGGAGCCGTAGAACGGAACCTGTCCGGTCAGCATCTCGTACAACAATGCGCCCAAGGCGTAGATGTCGATGGTGCGGTCGTACCGGCCTTCGCCGATCTCCGGGGCCATGTAGTGCAACGTTCCGACGGCCACGGTCTGCCCGCTGTGCCGGGTCATGCTCATCGCCTTGCTCAGCCCGTAATCCCCGATTTTGACGTATCCGTTCTCGTAGAAAATGTTGCCGGGTTTCAGGTCGCGATGAACGATGCCGCAATCGTGCAGGTACGTCAGCCCCTTGCCGATCTCCCGCAGGAAGAATGCCGCCTTGGCGACGCCCAGCCCGGACGGAGCCGCATCCAGCAATTCGCGCAGCGACGGCCCGGAGACGTATTCCATGATGACCCACGGCCGTCCATCCGTGCCGTACTTCACGTCGAAAATCGTCACGAGCTGCGGGCTCTTGAGGTTCATGCACTGGCTGATGCCGCGCAGTTCGATCTGCTCGTACGTCATCACCAGCTTGAGCGCCACTTCGCGCCCGCCGTCGCTGACCGCGAAGTAGACTTCCCCAAATCCGCCGCGTCCGGCGGCGCGTTGGATGGTGTATCCTTCCAGCGGCCGATCGCCGTGCTTGTATTGATAGATTCTGCCCGCAACCTCTTCATCGACCGTCATGGCCTCTGCTCCCTGGAAATCACGAAACGAAGTGAGCCGATGGAAACGTGCGCGCCCTCCGGTAGGTTCGCCGCGTTGCCCGCCCGCCGCCCGTCGATCGTTATTTCATCCGCGCTTCGGCACGCCAATCCCTCTGGGCTGCGGATCAGCACCACCGGCGAGGGCAATTCGTCGGCTCGAACGTGAGCGCCGGCTCCGGGACCGATGACGATCTCGCGATCCAATAGGATCACCTGCCGGATTCCCGCCCCGGGCAGGCGCGCTCCCGAGATGTCCAGCACCGCCGTGCCGCTGGCGGCGCTGGGACGCCGAAACGTCAGCCGGCAACGCGCTCCCAGCCCGATCCGGTCTCCGCTGTTCAGCAGTTTGCTCATGCAGGGAACTTCGTTCACCGTCGCCGGCCGTTCCGCGATCAGGAAATAATCTTCTTCGGATCGCGAAAGGGTGATCGCCGGCGCCGCCGCGTCCATCATCAGCGGTAAATCCAAAACTCGCGTCGAACTGAGCGGCCCAATCGAGATCTTCGCTTCCGGCAAAACCTGAAAGCTGCCCACACCGTCGATGTGCAAAACCAGCGACTGCATCCGCGCCATCTCCACCGTTGGCAAACGCGTTTCCGCCAACCCCCGCTTTGCCGTGGGCGCCAGCAACGAAAGCGGACTGGCTTGGATCGCCGTCTGAACCTGGCCCCACTGCCCGGCTTGTTCAGCCAGTTCGCCAATCCAGCCGGCCTTGGGCCACGTGACCTGCAATCGGCGCAGAGTTTCATCGGCTTGCCGATGCTGTCCGGCGGCGATGGCGTCGGATGCCGCCCGGCATTGATCCAACGCCGCGCGAAGCTGCCGCGTCGCGGTCGTTTCGGCCGGCAGCCCGCCAAGCCTCTCCAGCAGTGCCGCCGCCGTGTCCAGCCGGCCGGATTCCACGTGCGTCGCCGCTTCGGTTGCGACGTGGTCGGCGATCCGGTCGGCCAGCAGCCTCAGCGCCGCATCCTGGGCGCCGTTCCTGCCCGCGCCGGCAATATGATCGATCGCCGCTTCCCAATCGCCGGCGTTGAACGCCTCCGTTGCTCTTTTCAGACGGGATTCCAGCCCCGCGCGGCGGGCGGCCAAATCCTGCTTCAAACAATCCAATCGCGGATCGGCCACCGGCGATTCGGCCAGGACCTGCTGACCGACCGTAAGCTGGCCCTGCTCCGCATGCCGTCGCGCCAGGGCCAGCGCTTGCGCCGCTTGCTGATTGACGTTTTCATTGCCGCGCCGGGCCGTGCGCACCGCTTCCTGCAATTGGACCCCCTCGGGCAGATTGCCGCCAAGCAGGACCGCCTTGTCGGCATCGGCCGCGGCGGCGACCAGGCGTCCCTGCGCCAAATGCCGGCGGCCGCGATCGATCAACGCTTTGAGAAGTTTGCCGATCAACTGCTGCCCGCGGCGATGGGCTCGAACGTCGCCCTGACAGGCCAGATCAAACGCCTCGTCCAGCCGGCCGTCGGCCAGCGCCCGCTCGCATTGTTTGAGTCGCAGGATCAGCACGGCTTCATTCCTCGGCCAAGTCTACCGATGCCACAGAACCGATGGATCCTTCGCGCCGCGCGGCAAGAAAAGAGATGCGTCTTCCCTCACGCGGGCTGGCAAGCTCGGCGCGGAGAAACGTCTCCAATTCCTGCACCATTTGCCGGCCGCGCCGCCGGTATTCTACCTTGCCGCCGTCGCCTTCGGTAGACGCGCCTTCGCTGCAACTGTACGGTTTCATGGCCACTGCTCCTGAAATTCGGCCACGCCTCCTGAAGTTCACTTGCCGTTGGCCGCTTGGTTCACGGCCACCGTCGCCGGACCGGACAAACAACCGTCCACCTGCTTGAGCAAATCCTGCTCGTTGACCGCGTTCGCCGGGACCGCGTGTGCGAATCGGGCTTCCTCGGCCAGCATCTGTTCGGAAATCGCCAGTTGCCGGCGCACGTCGCCGATCACTTTCTGCGCCTGGGCCAGCTTGGTGTTGTCCACCTGCACGTCCGTTCCCACCGCGGTGGCCTGCACCAGCCGATATCGCGCCTCCAGCGCGTCGATTTCGGACTGCAATCCCGCTCGCTGATCGCTGGCGACTTGAATCGCTTGATTGGCCGCGGCCAGAGCGCTTTGCCGGTTCTCCAGCAATTGCTGTTTTTGCTGCAAGGAGATATCCGCCTCCTTGTAGTTGGCAAATTGCTGGGCCAGTTCCTGCGTCAACTGCGGGCGGCTGTAGGAAAGCTCGCCGATCGTGAACGTGGACTGATTCGTCCCCAGATCGTCTCGAAGGGTCTGCATGCGGACTTTCTCCGCGTCCAGGGATTGGTTTGCCTGGGCGATGTCGCCGCGCAGCGAGGCGATGTCCACTTCCTCCTCGGCGATCAGGCGGATGTTCTTTTGCATCTCCGGCCCCGTATCGTCGAGCAGATCGCGCGCCCGGCGGATTTGGAATTCGATTGGAATGTTCTCCTTCACCGCCAGGGAAATCGAATGGAAGGAACTGCCGACATAGCTGACCAGGTCGGTGCCGAACAGCACTCCCCCCAAAATGCCCGCTCCCGCCGCGGTTATCACGCCTAACTTGATTGCTTTCCACAGCATACGCATCTCCTTTCGTTGGTAATTGCCGGGGCGACAACCGTCCCAACAGCCCTGGTAGATGCGCGGCCTGGGGTTTTATTTCAGGGAATGTTCCGGCGTTTGCGCGGCGGCGGTCAAACGCAAAATCCCGGCGTATTGATCGTATTGACCGACCGGCATGGGTAATATCCCGGTTCAAGTAGCCCGCTTTCGATCGCCGGCTGCGGGACGTACCTGGCCGCGATGTGGCTTAAGTCGAAAGGTTCGATGGATCGCATGCTGATTGGCCTGCTCTTTGTGCTGTTGGCATCGGCTAGCGCCTTGGCCGCTGGGGAAGACGGTTTTTACAAACTTGGTCCAGATTCACTTCCGCAAGACGGGGTGCCGAAGGGTAGGTTGATTGGTCCGACGACTCTGCCCAGCGAGGTTTTTCCCGGGACGGTCCATACCTATTGGGTTTATGTTCCGCGTCAATACGATCCTTCGCGGCCGGCGGCGCTGATGGTCTTCAATGATGGACAGGCAATGATCGACATGCGGGGGGATATGCGCGTTCCAAACGTGCTGGACAACCTCATTTGGCGGCGGGAAATTCCGGTGATCGTCGCCGTGTTTATCGATCCGGGGAAAACGCCCGAGCAGCCGGAACCGACCCCTCGGGATTGGGGGGACAAGAACACCAATCGCCCAGTCGAATACAACACGCTGGACGACAAGTACGCCAGGGTGATCGTCGATGAATTGATGCCCGTGATTGCCAGGCAGTACAACATTTCGCCCGATGCCGACATGCACGCCATCGCCGGGTCCAGCTCAGGGGCGATCGCCGCGTTCACCGTGGCGTGGGAACGGCCGGATCAATTCCGCAAAGTCATCAGCATCGTCGGCAGCTTCGTGAACCTGCGCGGCGGATACGTCTATCCCCAAAAAATCCTCGCCGGCGAGAAGAAGCCCATACGCATTTTTCTCCAGGACGGCGTCAACGACAATCGCGCCCTTCACGGCGACATTTATGATCCGACCCGCGATTGGCACCTTCAGAACGTCAGGCTCGTCGACGCGCTGACCCGCAAGGGATACGACGTGAATTACACCTGGGGCATTGGCCTGCATGGCCAGAAGCAGGGCGGCGCGATCCTGCCGGAAATGATGCGCTGGCTCTGGCGCGATTATCCGCGGTCGTATGATCCACACGACATGATCGAACGCTCTTTTCGAGGTCCCGCCACTCGACCGGCCCAATAGGCGGATTAGATGGCGCATAGATCGGCACGACTCGGAAATCCTGTTGAACCGACAAATAGGCTTGCCTAAAATCCGCGGGGAAAGTCGCCGTGATTTAAGGCGTGCCCTATTTGGATTGTCCTTTCCGTGGCCTGGAGGAGAGAATATGTCCAAGAAAAGGGGCAAGAATCACGCCGCTCGTAGTTCGCGCCTTCTTCGTAACTGCATGATTCTTACTGGATGCGGCCTGGCGTTTGAAGCCCCGGCTCGCGGATTGACCATTGATCTTACTTATGATCCGACGGTAACCACTCTGTCCTATGCCGCTTCGGTGGAAAGCGCGACCAATTATGCCGCTCAGCAGATCGAGAATCTTTTCAGCGATGACATAACCATCAACATCGACGTCGTCGCGTCGTCCGATTCCAGTTTCGTCGGCGAAAGCAGCGCCTCCAGCTCGGGCGGTTTTTCGTACGCCAATGTCCGCGGCGACCCGATCGCCAAGGCCAATAGCTCCTTCCAGACGGCTGCCTTTGCAACCTTGCCTGCTTCTCCCGATCCAACCGGCGGCGGCAATTTTCTTCTCTCCACCTCGCAACAGAAGGCCCTCGGTCTCATCCCGGCCACCGCACCGGGCATTGACGGCATGTTCACCTTCAGCACCACCGCCGCAACCTATTCCTTCGATCCCAATAATCGCGCCGCACCCGGAGAACGCGATTTCATCGGCCTCGCCGAACACGAAATCACCGAGGACATGGGCCGATTTGAGGGACTCTCTCCGACCTTTTACGCCGCTTACGATCTTTTCCGCTACACGGCCCCCGGCGTGCGAAGCCTGAACAAGACCGACACCGGCGTCTATTTCTCCGTCGACGGCGGCGCCACCGATCTCATGGATTACAACTCCAACCCTCTCGGCGACCTCCAGGACTGGGCCGGCGAAACCGACGATTCT
>Ga0181538_10001983_pt1 | contig 21917 bp, 16 predicted proteins | sample PEATcosm2014_Bin_40_FD_119773 | JGI IMG/M metagenome (GOLD analysis project Ga0181538, IMG submission 119773) | Peatland microbial communities from MTU Mesocosm Facility, Houghton, MI, USA - PEATcosm2014_Bin23_30_metaG | ecosystem: Environmental > Terrestrial > Soil > Wetlands > Peat | place... | reverse complement strand
GTCGATTAACAGCGATTGGAACATCAGCCGCACCTGGTCGTCGGTGGCGGCGGCGTTGGTAACCAGATCGAACTCGAAGATGGGAGCGCTGCCCGGAATGGGACCGGAAATCTGCCACGGCTGCATGTGAAACGCATAGCCGAGCACGTACGGCAGGTCGGTGGTCCACTGAATGCGGCCGCCCGACCGGGTCGGGGCGATCAGGAGATATGGCTTGTCGGAGACCTTTACGGAAGCGACATCGAATCGCGGCAGTTCGCCCGATTGCGCGCCGATCGCCGGCGGGTGTGCCAAAACCAGCGCCAACAGCATCGTCCCCGGCAATTTCACATCTCCCTCCTACGCGTCCGGCTAACGTTGGTTAGCAATTCTACATCATTATCGGGCGCAGCCGGCCCCCAGGGCGCGCAATCGGGTATGCTGGAAAACAGAAACGGGAGCCGAATTTTGCGCTACCTCGCCATGGTACTTCTCGCTACCGCCGCCTGGGCGCAGACGACGTATGAAATCGGCGCCGACGTGGGGTACGGAATTTACCACGACGGCACCATCTTTTCCTCCCAGGGAACGGCCCAGGCAGGCATCCTGAACCGGTTTGCCGCCGGCATGGTGTTCGGAGACGAATTCTCCGACTACGTTTCCGCCGAACTCCAGTATCTGTATCACGACGGGCATCCATTCCTGACTTACGCCGGCACGCGCACCGATATTCAGGGAAATTCCACCTCGGTCACCTATAGTTTCCTGTTCCACTTCAAGAAACAGGACCACCGCTGGCGGCCGTTTCTCGAGGGAGGCATGGGCGCCAAGGGATACATAACTGCCGGTCCGGCGCCCAATCCCCAACCAGTTCCACAAATCGCCACGCTCACCACCAACGACATCTGGAAGGTCGTCTTCGTCCCGGGAGCAGGCGTTAAATTCCACGTTATCAAGCATATGGACGTCCGGGTCGAGTTCCGCGATTACCTCACCACGTTTCCGCGAACGCAGATCGTGCCGGCGACGAACAATACGGCACGGGGAATCTTCGAACAGTTCACTCCCCTGTTCGGCGTCGCTTATACCTTCGGCATCGGCCGATAACCTAAGATCATCCACGATAAAGTGGTGCTAAAATCTGATTAGGGCCTACCGGCCCAAACCAGACGTTAGGAACCAACCAGTTCAGGAGACAACATGTTCAGCAGATTGGTATTGATATTGACGGTCATCGCTCTCGTAGCATCCGCCGGCACGGTGCCGGTGGGCGGCCATTACAGAATCACGCTTTTCGAGCCCGCCGTGGTGCAGGGCACGGTCTTGCAGGCCGGCGATTATAAGCTCGACCTGAAGGACACGAAGGTCACGATTACGGGCGAGAATGCCAAAGTTCCGGTGGAAGTCACGGTGAAAGTGGAGACGGCCGACAAGAAGTTCGACAGCACGTCGGTTCGGCTCGATACGGCCAACGGAAAAGCGAAGATCGCGGAAATCCGCCTGGGCGGCACCAAGACCAGGCTGCTTTTCGACTAGTTCGACCGCAGGGAAGAATTCCTATGGGGCGGACTTTCCTCAGCGGCGGAAGCCCGCCCCACTAGCCTTTATACGGAACCGGAAGCAGCAGAGACCGCGGGTGGACGATCTTCCTTCGTCTTCCTGCGGTTTGGCTTTTCTATGGGGCCAAAAGAGCGAAATCCGGCTATCAGCCAGAGATTTCGCAATTGCCGGTAGCCGAGATTTTCCGGGATCGCGGCGAAAAACAGCGCCGTTACGCGGCGGTCGTCGGGCGAATTCGGCTCCGCAAGCTCACGCAAGACCACGGCGGCCATGGAGAGCACGATTCCCATTCCGACCGCGGCCAGCAGCAGGAGCAGCGCCGCCGGGACATCCACCCATCCGAGAACCAGTCCGGCGATCGCCAGAAGGTAGCCCAGAGTCTCCAACCAGGGGCGTAACGCCCGTTCGTAGAAGAGGCTGCGCAGCACCCGCCAGCCGAACGGTCCGGCAATCGCGACGCGGCGGAAAAACGCGCGTCCGATTTCGCGCTGGTCGCGGCCGAATTGCCGGCGCAATTCAGCCAGGGTGGCGGATGTGCGGCTCTGGCTGACGGCCTCGGGAACGAAGAGAATGCGGTATGGTTTCCCGGCGGCCATGGCGAGCCCATGGAGGCGCAGGAAAAGCTCCAATGGTCCGCCGGTAAACCCGCCGGCCTGGATCACGGAGTTGCGCTTCACCAACACGGCCGAACCGGGAAACGGCAAAGTCCGGTTGCGCTCCGAAAGAGCCGCTCCACGGGTCATCCAGGCGCGCAGCGATTCCAGGGCGCCGATGCGGGAGATCAAGCCCGGTCCCGGAAGCGACGGGACGCCGCCGCAGACTGCAATAGTCTCATCGGCGGCCTCGAGCATCGGCTGGATCAGACGCAGAAGGATCTCGGGCTGGAAGTCGCTCGCCGGATCGAGAAGGCCAATCACGGGCGAAGTGCAGGCGTTGACCGCGGCATTCCAGGCGTCCACCGGGCCGCCCTGTTCCTTATTAATCACCACCACGCGAATGGGATCCTTGGATTCGTAAACCCCGCGCACGGGCGCGGTGGGCAGTTTCTTGCCGATGACGCGGGCCGACGGGCACAGGTGAAACTCCTCGTTCCAGACGGCCATTTCGGCTCCCGACGGTCCATCCAGGACGATGACCACTTCGTTCTTGCCGTAGTGAAGCTCGAGCAGGCGGCGCGCGAACTGGACGGATTCCGGCGAAGCGTCGGGGGGAATGGCAATGGTGGAAACCGGCGGCACCATGGGCGACTTGAGCAGCACGGCGGTGTAATTCTGCCGGCCCGCGCGCGCGATCCTCCGCAAAACGAAGCAGCCCCGCGCGAGGCTCAGGAATTCGCGGATACCGAGGGCGAACAAGAGGATTGCGATGGCCTGGACGGCGACGGAAATGGCTAGCGCCATCAGACGCCCGCCTTTCGCCGGCCGCGATCCAATGCGGCCGCGGCTATGATGGCCGCGCTGTCTTCGCCGGCGGCGATCTGTTGCAGGGTCTGCCAGCCTTTGGGCGGCATTTCCGCCAGCGCCGAAGCAGCGATGCCGGCCAGTTCCGAGGTGCCGGTACGCAGGCAGCGCGCCAGCGCCGGCAGCGCTTCCTGCAATCGCAGGCGGCCGGCAGTGAGAGCGGCAAGGGTATTTTCCTCCTCGTCGCCTTCTCTCAGGAATCGCAACAGTAAGCTGCGGTTCTCCGGAGTCAACGCCACCAACTTGGCGAGGCGCAAGGCTTCCAACCGGATCTCGCGATTGTCGGAATCCAGGAGCTTATGCAGACCATCCAGCGGAAGGGCCCGCTCCCAGGCGACGAGAATCTGGAGCGCCGCGACGACCTCGCGGGGATTATCACCCATCAGAACTTCGGGAATGGCCCGCCGGCACAAATCCGTGGCATGGCGGCGCAGGTCTTCCGCCAGCAGAATGCGGATCAACAGGCTCTGCGACACCGCGAGCCGGAAAACCCGGCTCAATTCCTCGATGTTTCCCGATTGAACCAACGCGCGCGCGGCAGAGAGGCGAACTTCGGGATCGACATCCTGGAGAGCTGCCTGAAGCAGTTCGCCGGCCACGCGGCGGCACGGCTCATAGGCGCAAACGAAGGACAGGCGGGTATAGGCCTGGCGGCGGACGGACTGGTCTTTAGACGCCGCATCCTGGCACCAGTCGTGCACCAGCGCCAATTCGAGCGCCAGATCGCAGAGACGGTCGCGCGCGCTGCCGCCCACGGTTCCGCGGAATTCCAGCAGCGAGTCGACGAATTCCACGCGGTATTGGCGGGCAAATCCCCGGATCTTGGTTTCGTCATTGCTTCCCGCGAGGTAATCGGCCAGGGCGTTGCGAATCTGCGGCGTAAAGGTTTTCGTGCCGATGCCGCGTTGCCGCCGGCCGGATGCCCGCGAACGCACCGCGAAAAACATAGCTACCAGAAACAGGGTGTACAAGCCCAACAGACACCCCGCCACTGAGAGCTCGATGCGGATCATCGCCAGAGCAACCGCTTCATCCGCGCCACGAGCTCCATTGGGCTGAAAGGCTTTACCACGTAATCGTCGGCCCCCAGGGTAAAGCCGCGAATCACGTCGCTCTCCTGCTGCCGGGCGGTGAGCAGCAAGATGCGAACCGGAATTTCCTCGCCGCGCACGGCCGATAACACTTCGTAGCCGTCCATACCGGGCATGTTGACGTCCAGAACGGCGGCATGCGGCCGGTACCGGCGGATGGTTTCGAGCGCGGTCGGGCCGTCGACCGACGTGTAGCATTCCATGCCGAAATTGGCCAGCGCCGTGCGAACGAGGGCGAGCACCGTGGGGTCGTCATCGGCAATCACCACACGGGTCCGTTCCGACGTCGACATACCCGTGGGCGGCTTTTGCGGCACGCCGACGCGCTGCTGGGAAAGAGCCAGGCTCAGGCGGACCAGCGCTTCCTCGGGCTGCCAGGAATCCATGAGGAACTCGCAAGCCAAAGCCTGCACGCTCTGATCGAGAGAGAGCAGGTGATCGCGGTTGCCGACGAAAACCAGGGGCAGCAGATAAGCGGTGCCGGGCTGCAACCAGGGAGTCTGACCCACTTCGGGACGAACGCTTACTACCGCCAGGTGGCACTCCAGAACGGCCTTCGAATCGGGCGGTTCGGTGGCTTCGAAAAACACCGGCACGGAATTGGTGCGCTCGAGCGCCACACACATGCGCTGGGCGTCGCTCGCGGGCAGGCCCACCAGCGCCACGCGCTTGCCGGAGAGAGCGTGCACGATGCTTTCCGAGAGCGGCGCGTCGCGGGCTTCGCGCGGGCTGTTGAACGCCAGCGCCAGGTTGGTGAGGGAATCGCGAAGCTGGTCGTTTTCGAGCGGACGCACCAAAAGCACGGCTTCCACTTCGCGCGCCAGGCGGCTGATGGCCGAATAGCCCAGCAATCCGCCGGTGCCGATCCAGGTGTGGACCTTCTTGGCCGCATCGTTGGCGTCGAATTGTCCATCCAGGTCGAGGAGCATCTGCCGCGCCGCTTCCTGGCCTTCGGTCAAAAACTTGCGCCGGAGGGTCAGCATTTCGGCCGCCGGCAACGATACGTCGCCGGATGGCGCCGTTGGGGCCGGCTCCGCCGTGGCCGCGCCCTGTGCTTCCGCCCGCCGGTTCAGGTGTTCGCGAATGCGCGCGCCGAGAGAGCGGGTGTCGATAGGCTTGGTGATGTAGCCGTCGCAGCCCGCTTCCACCGCCTTCTGTTCGTCGCCCTTCATCGCGAAGGCTGTAAGAGCCACCACGGTGATGTCGCGCGTCTCGTCATTTTTCTTGATGCGCCGCGTCAGTTCGAGGCCATCGATCCCCGGCAACTGAATATCCGCCAGGATCAATTGCGGATGATAGCTGCGGAGCAATTCCAGCGCTTCTTCGGCGCTGGCCGCGGTCATTACCTTGTAACCCTCATTCACGAGTAGAATGCGGGTGAGCTTCAGGTTTACCGGCGTATCGTCCACTATCAAAATTGGTTCGCCTGCCATGGCAATTGTATTTTAGAGCGATTGGTCGATTTTTCCTAGTACTATGCTACATAGATCATAACTATCGGGAAACCCCATCCGATATGGGTACGCTAACCAAAGGAAACACCGCCGCAAAGACGCTGCCGCTGCCCTTCACGCTGCGCACGGATACCGACCCGCCTTGCGCTTCCACGATGTGGCGGGTGAGAGCCAATCCCAGCCCTGTTCCCTGCTCGGCTTTGCGGCTGTTGGGAAGCTGCTGAAACTCCTGAAACAACTTGGCGATCTCATCGGGCGAGATGCCCACGCCGGTATCCTCCACCTCCAGGCGGAAGGAATGATCTTCCTCGCGACGCACGCGCACTTCCACGTTTCCATTCTCCGGCGTGAACTTCACGGCGTTCGAGAGGTAGTTGTAGAGCACCTGTTTGAAGCGCGATGGGTCCACCACGGCGGTGAACTCGGCAGGCACGCTGATGGAGAGCTTGAGCCGCTTCTTTTCCGCCAGCGGCCGGACCACATCGCGCACCTCATAAACCAGCGTGTCGATGCGAGCCGATTCGGGATGAAATTCCATTCTGCCGGCCTCAACCTTGGACAGATCGAGAATGTCGTTGATGAGCTCGAGCAAATGGCGCGCGCTGGTGAGGATGTCGCTCAGGACATCCTTGTGATCGGCGCTGACGGGCCCGAGTTTGGCGTCGTACATCAGTTCGGAGAAACCGATTATGCCGTTCAGCGGCGTGCGCAACTCGTGCGATACGCCCGCCAGGAAGCGACTCTTGGCTTCTGTCGCCAGGCGCGCGGCCTCCAGCGCCCGCGCCAGTTGCTCGTTCTTATTACGCAGCTCCATGGCGTACTGCGAGACCTTGCGCGCGGCCACCGCGGCGAGATTGCGCTCGGTAACATCCAGCAGGGAGCACACCACGCCGGTGACTTCGCCGTTATCGCCGCGGACGAGATTCTCGCGGATCTCGACGGTAATGCGCGAGCCGTCGTCGAGCATGTAATCGCATTCGAACGCGCCGGCTTCCGTGCCGGTGGCGATGCGTTCGGCCATGGCCTGGCGGAAATTCTCCTGCTGGTCGGGCGCGACGAAGTCCCAAACCCTGCGGCCCAGAATCTGGTCGGGCGGGACCTTCAGCAGGTTGCAGACCGCTTGGTTGAAGCGGCGGATCATGCCGTCGCGGTCGGTCTCCTCGAAGGCGATGGGCGCGCGATCGAACAGGTCGCGGTAGCGCTGCTCGTTGTCTTTCACTTCGCGCTCCCGTTTGCGCAGCAGATAGGCGGCGTCTTCGATCTGTTGAGCCAGGTCGGAGATTTCGTCGGAGCCGCCGCGGAAGGGATCGAGGGGCAAGCCGTGCGCCAGCCGCCGCGCGTTCTCCGAAACCGCGGCGATGCGCTGGGAGAGCCGTCCGGCGACCACGAGGTTCATGAACAGGGCGCCCAGCGGTCCCAGAATTCCGCATGCCATCAACGTGCGGAACAGCAGGGTACGCGCCGCTTCGCGCTCGCGGACCGAATTGGCAAACTGCCGCTCCTGCCCGTCGCTGAGGGCCTCGACGGCGGAGAGCGCACCGGTCAGGGCTGCCTTCGCGCGGTTGAGGCGCGCCGTCGTGGCGGCGGCATCGGGAGCGGACTGGCGCACAGAATTCAGGGGCGAAAGCTCCTGATCGGCGGCGCTCCGAAGCTGCGCAACCGGAGCCTGGTCGGGCGTGCCAGCGGCCAAGGCCGCCAGGCGGTTGAGGGATTGCTCGGCGGTTTGCCGGGCCTGATCGAATGCGACGCCGTACGGCCGTTCCCCGGTGGTCTCATAACCGCTGGCGGCGGCCAACGCGCCGCTCAGGGAGATACGCAATTGCGATAACTCCGCGCGCGAGTCGTAGAACCGGACCACACTCCGGTCCACGGAAGCCACGTCGCCTTCCACCCGGTAGATGGCAAGGGTAGCGATTACCAGCGCGGAAAGCGGGATGGTGAGCACCACTACGCCCTTGGAACGCAGCGAGAGCCGCGTCCACCGCACCGGCGCCTTTTTCAACCCGTTGCCGCCCTCGACCATGCTGAAGTTTCATTTTACGGCTCTAGGCACCCCAACCGGCAAGGAAATGAACCAACGATAGCAGTAAGCGGCACCCGATTATTACAGATTCGCGATCCGACCGCGTCCCGCAGGCACTCGCCATCTCCCCCATGTGCTATCACTAGAACTGAATGGATCGCATCGGGCGCTACAAGATCGTCAGGGAACTGGGACGCGGCGCCATGGGCGTGGTGTATCACGCCATCGATCCGAATATCGGCCGTCCGGTGGCCATCAAGACCATTAACCTCGGGGCGGTGCTGAATCCCGAGGAACAGGAGCGGATGCGCGAACGCCTGTTCCGGGAAGCACGTTCCGCCGGCATCCTGTCGCATCCCGGAATCGTCACCATTTACGACGTGGAGCAGCAGGGCGACCTGGCTTATATCGCCATGGAGTACGTGGATGGCCCGACGCTGGACCAGTTGCTTTCGCAGCCCGAGCCGATGCCGCCCGACAAAATGTTCAGCATCCTGGCGCAAACCGCGGTGGCTCTTGACTATGCGCACGGCAAAGGGATCGTCCATCGCGACGTCAAGCCGGCGAACATCATGATTGCCGCCAACGGAACGGCGAAAATCACCGATTTCGGCATCGCCAAGATTACGGCGTCGGAGCAGTTCACCATGACAGGTTCCATCGTGGGGACGCCGCACTACATGTCGCCGGAACAGGTGCAGGGGCAGGCGGTGGATGGCCGGTCGGATCAGTTTTCGCTGACGGTGATCGCGTTTGAGATGCTCACCGGCGAAAAGCCGTACACCGGTGAGCACCTGACAACCGTGGTGTACAAGATCGTGGCGGAAGAACCGCCATCGCCGCACCGCATCAACGTCACCTTGGGAAGCGGCATTGAAGCCGTTTTGCGCAAGGGCCTGGCGAAGAAGCCCGAGGCGCGGTACGCTTCCTGCACGGAGTTCACGGAAGCGCTGGAACAGGCCTGCGCCGCCAACAAAGGGTGGCAATCGCTTCCCCGCGGCGGCAGCCTGAACGCCCCAACCGTGGCGGATAAGAATCTGGGGGCGGCGCCGCTGCCTCCCAGCCGGCGGGCCCGCCCCGCCGACCTCACCGCGAGCGGCACCACCGAGCGCACCCCGCGCGAGCGCAGCGGGTTTCTGCCGTTTCTGGCGGCAATCCTGATGGCGGCGGGATTATTGATGGTGGTGGCATGGGAAGTGAAACCAACCTGGCTTACAAATACCTTCGGTTCCAGCCAAAAGCCGGCGCGGCAGACGGATTCGACGGCGCAGGCGCAGGCGACACCTCCGGCTACCTCACCCGTGGCGGTCTCGACGCCGGCGCCGATATCGACGCCGGTCCCCGTCGAAACGCCGGCTGAAAAAAAGCCCAGCCCCATGCCCGCGGCCAGCGATAGCAATCCGCCGTCGCCCGCGGAGGAGAAGCCAGCGCCCTCGGCGATTGCCGAAGCGCCGGCCAAGTTGCCGACGCGCTCCGATACGCCGACCAAGCGTCCCCCGGCGCGCCTGGTGGCAGGACCGCAACAGCTCGCCGTAAGCAGCAGTCCGAAGGGCGCGGTGGTCACGCTGGATAATGAGCCCGACACGGCGTGCACCACTCCGTGCATGCTGGAAGCGAATCCCGGCCATCACACGCTGGAGTTTGTGAAATCGGGTTTCGACCTGGAGCGGCGTGAAGTAGAGGTGGGCGCGAGCGCCGTGGAACTCCCCACGGTGGTGATGCGCTCCAAGCAAGGTACGCTGATGCTGACCAGTTCCCCCGCCGGCGCCTCGGTGCTGGTGAACGGCCAACGGCAGACCCAGGTCACCCCCGCGCAGATTCCGCTGGCTCCCGGTTCGTACGCGATCACGGTGGAGTGGAAAGACGGCAAGAAGGCTTCCCGGACGGTGCAAGTGAAGGACGGGATCAACTTCGAGAAGTTCGTGATGGAACAGTGAAGAGGGCTGCTTAGTACACGGCGTCACGTATTTCTCCAAGCTGTCGGCTGTCAGCTATCAGCTAGACCCCGGGCGGTGATTGCCATGCCTTTCCAGTTGCCATCTACGACCGGGCGTACGACAGGGTCGTCCGGTGAGTTACCAGGAGGCGCTCGATGACGCGGGCTGGGTGCATCGCACCTGAGAATCTTGGATGCGCGCGGCGTGGCGGCCTGAAACTACGCAGCGCGGCGGGGCGTGACTTGGCGTTCGATGGCCTTGCCGGCCTTTCGCTGCGCCATGCGGAGATCGTAGAACGACTGAAGGTTAATCCAGAGTTCCGGCGTCGTCCCGAAGTATCGCGCCAGTCGCAGTGCGGTGTCGGCGGTTACGCTGCGCCGGCCGCGGACGATCTCGTTGAGGCGGGGAGCGCCGATGCCGAGTTCCTTTGCCAGTGCGGTGGTGCTCAAGCCGAGGGGCACCAGGTACTCTTCCTTGATGGTTTCGCCGGGGTGTGGTGGCTTCATGGTCATTGTAGTTTTCCTTCTAATGGTAGTCCACGATTTCGACGTTGCTTGCTTCGCCGTCCCGCCACTCAAAGCAGATGCGGTATCGGTGGTTGATGCGAATGCTGTGCTGGCCGGCCCGCTCATCCTTGAGGGCTTCGAGTTGCAGTCCTGGGCTCTTGAGATCATGCAGCGTTCTCGCCGAGTGGAGGATGGCCAGTTTGCGATAAGCGGTCCTGGCAATGGCCTCGAAGGAACGCGACCGGAGTCCTTGGAAAATTCTCTCCGTCTCGGCGTCTTTGAAGCTGCTAATCACATCCATATCGTATATCGATATGCGGAATACTGCAACGCGAAGGTCCTGGCCCAGGATGCCCAGGCCGAGCGTACCTAAGTTGAACGGAGCGGCACGATCATCCTGAGTGCTCACGCTCTATCCATCCGCGTCACGAGAAAGCGAGGACGGTCGGCGGCCAGGTGGTCAGTCTGCGCGTTGAGAGCCATTACGACCCCGGTGGACGCTATTGGTGTGGCTCATTCAAGGCCTAGTGGAGCAAGGCCTCGATTTGCCGAAGATATATTGGCTAGAGGCGTGAAGTTCGGATCAAATTCCAGCTCGTTGCGAGTGCTCGCGGCTATTTTCTGGGGCGGGATCTTGAGACGAATGGTCACTTCAGTTTTTTACCACTTGGCGAGAGCATTCTCAAACTGGGGTGCCTGGGACGTTCACGTTGGCCGCCACCGCGCAACCCTGGCGGAACGGGCGCGCGGCGGCGGGCCGGTGGCCTGTCACGTCCAGGCCGGCGTCCGGCGCGTTCCTGGGCCACCCGTTGGCCGACGGCGATGGCGTTCCGTGGGCGCCACCCCTGGTTGGCGCGCCGCCCAAAGGCGTTCGCACTATATAGGGAAATTTCACTTTTTTGTGGAGGAGAAGAATGACGTGGTCGCTCGCGAAAATCGCGTGCGCGCGCGGGACTCTGCCCACTGTCTCTAGACCATCAAGCACGGCACAAACGAGGCACACAAAAGGCGAAAGGCACAAATAAGGCACGAATCACCTGCGTGCAAGTCTTTTGTTTTCAGTGGGAGTGTCTGTAAGTGATTGATATTTTAATGTGCCAAGGTACCGCTCCAACCAACCGCCCCCTTTCGCCCCCACACTGTCGCACCACCCGAAGCGGCCCGCCCACGCGATCGCACTAAGTACATCTGCCCGCCTTGACACTATCCGATTACCGCGCCGGCTTTCCCCAATGCCGCTTCCAGTTCCTCTTTTCCCAGATCGGTGCTGATGAAGAGCTCCTGACGCGCGCCGGCGCTGAGCGCGATTCCTTTCCAGCCGTTTTGCGTGGGCACCGTGATGCGCACGCGAACTTTGCCGCGGGCATCGCGGACGGGGCGGATTACGCCGGGAATCACCGATCGGATGGCCGGATTCGAGGCCAGCAGGGTTTCCAGAATGTCGCGCACGCCGTCGATGATGCTGTGCTCGATCTTGAGGCGGTCTTTGGCGGTTCGCAGGCGCATCTATCGGCCGCCACCCCGCAGCGGAACGAAACGGCAGAAGGTGGCCACTTCGTAATCGATGCGGCCGCCGCGTTTCCGCAGAACGCGGAGTTCCTGGTCTTCCGAAATGTCCACCGGAATCACGAGGCGGCCGGGATCGTCCAACTGCTCGAGCAGCGCAAGGGGGACTTCCGGCGCGGCGGCGGCGACCGAAATGGCGCGGTACGGCGCAAGCGGCGGATAGCCGAACCAGCCGTCGCCCTCCACTACAGTGATATTGCCGTCGCGGCCCGTGCGCCGCAGGTTCTCGCGCGCCAATTGGGCCAGCGCGGGAATCAGCTCGATGGCCACCACGCGCGCGGCCAGTTTTCCGAGCACCGCGGCGGCGTATCCGCAGCCGGCGCCGACCTCCAGCACTGTCTCGCTGCCCGTGAGGAGGAGCACTTCGGCCATCAGCGCGGTCATATAGGGTTGCGAAATCGTCTGGCCGTGGCCGATGGGGATAGGACCGTCGATGTACGCCTCGACCCGCGACTCCGGCGGCACGAATTCTTCGCGCGGGATTTCATTCATGGCGGCCAGCACGCGCTCGTCGCGAATGCCGCGGCGCCGCAATTGTACTTCCACCATGTGGCGGCGTTCTGTTGCCCAATCCGGTATCACGGGTTCTCAATCCTATAATAGCTGTGATGACCCATCAGGTTACGCTGATCCCCGGCGACGGAATCGGACCCGAAGTGGCGGAAGCGACAGTACGCGCGGTGGACGCCACCGGTGCGAAGATCGAGTGGGAACGCGTGGAAGCCGGGGTGCGCGCGCTGGCCGAGCAGGGGCAATTGATTCCCGACGATGTTTTTGCATCGCTCGAAATGACGCACGTGGGGCTCAAAGGTCCTACCGCGACCCCCATCGCCGGCGGGCACCAGAGCATCAACGTGGCGCTGCGCAAAAAGCTGGGGCTCTACACCAATTTCCGCCCGGTGCGCATGCTCCCCGGCCTCAAGACACGCTTTCATGACCTGCCCATCGACCTCGCCATCTTTCGCGAGAACACCGAGGATTTGTATTCCGGCCTGGAACATGAAGTGGTTCCCGGCGTTGTGGAGAGCCTCAAGATCATCACCCGCCATGCGTCGATGAAGATCGCGCGCGCGGCGTTCGAATACGCGCGGCGCGCCGGGCGGCGCAAAGTGACGGCCATCCACAAAGCCAACATCATGAAGCTCAGCGACGGCCTGTTTCTCAAGTGCTGCCGCGAGGTGGCGGCGGAATTCAACGACATCGCTTACAACGAGCTGATTGTGGACAACGCCTGCATGCAACTGGTGATGCGGCCGGAGACGTTCGACGTGCTGGTGCTGCCGAACCTATACGGCGATATCATTTCCGATCTCGCGGCGGGACTGGTGGGCGGCCTGGGGATCGTGCCGGGGGCCAACATCGGAGACCATCACGCCATATTCGAAGCGGTCCACGGCACGGCGCCGGATATCGCCGGCAAGGGGCTGGCGAACCCGACGGCGCTGATGCAATCGGCGGTACTGATGCTGGAGCATCTGGGTGAGCGCGATGCTTCGACCCGTCTGATGAATGCGATCCATCAGGTCTATGCCGAGGCAAAGCACCTGACGGGCGATGTGGGTGGGAAAGCTTCCACCGCGGAGTTTACCGACGCGGTGATCGGGCATTTGGAATAGCGTAAACCGTGTGCCAACCTAACAGGCCTGAAAAGGCAGATAGGGCCGCTGATAAACGCAGATGAACGCGGATAGGTTGTTTGTTTTCAATCGGCGTTTATCGGCGTTCATCGGCGGCTAGGTCATTTCCAGTGTTTTTCAGCATCCTGTTAGATTAGTACGCGCCGCGGTAATCGCCGATATCGATCAGGCAGCCGACATAGCCGTCGAAACCGCAGAACAAAATTCTCGTTACGCTTCGTATAACGGTCTAATCTCCGAACGCTTCCCCGGTTTGTCCCAGGTGCAGCGCCTCGAGCACGCCCTTCCACTTGCGCAGCACCAGTTCCGCCAGATTCAGCAGCAGCGCCAGCGCCAGCAGCCCCGGCCAGATCTCCATCGTCGCCCGAATGCTGCGCTTGCCCGCATCGAATACCTGCCGCGGCGCGGGATTGTACCGGCCGCCGGTCGCCGAGGCGATCTGCCGGAGCAGTTCGGTATTATTCCCGTACTCCGTCATCTCGTCTTCCTGGCGATAGAAGCCCACCTCCGGAAACGCGCGCGAATCGGCCACCGGGCGCATACGGAACAAGCCCTGATTCTGGCCGATCGCGAGGCGCCCACGATAATGCCCGGCCGCCACTTTGTCCACCTTCAGAGGCGCCTGGAATCCATTCGGACCGAGCGCATAGATATCGGGAATCCCGGCCGGGTCCGCCATGCCGCGGGCCAAACGATACTCCACCACCAGTTCGTTATTGGCGCGGTCGAAATCCGCGGTAGCTTCGCTGGCCGGCGCATGTGGCAGAAGATCGCGCGAAAGGTTGGTCCACAAGCGGTCGAAACCCGGCCAGTTGACCCAATTCGCCGCCCAACGATTCTTGGCGTCGGAAGTGAACACGGCGCTGCGGCCCAGCCCGTATTGCCACACCACCAACAGCGGGTCGTCCTTGTCGGCTTCCACCAGATTATCGGCCGTCGGCCGCGCCTGAAACCGCACGTAACCCTTCAACGGCGGGGCGCTCTCCATCCCCACGCCATCCAATATCTGCGATGGCTTCAGAACTTTCGCGACAATCGGCTTCTCCACGGCCGTGGATCCGGTGTGCTCCTCCACGTCGCGCAGCAGAATCTGTTCCAACCCCGAAGGCTCATTCAGAAAGTAAGATTTGCCCTGCGCCGATTCCGCCACTTTCTCGAGAAACGCGCGATTCACATCCTGTCCCAGCCCCACCGTCGAAATGGTGACGTGATTGGTCACCGCTTCCTTGGTGAGGGTCATGGTATCGCCTTCTTCGGAAATGCCATCGGTCAGCAGCACGATATGTTTGTATGCGGCCGACTGCGCCACGATCTTCTGGTACGCCTCGGTGAGCGCGGGTGCGATCTGCGTGCCGCCGTCGGGCGTGATGCCGGCGATGAGGCGCTTAATGCTCGCGAGGTCGTCGGCTTTCCGCAGGTTGACGGCCCACTGGAAGGAGTTATCGAAGATCAGCACGCCCACCAGGTCGATGGGCCGCAGATTTTCCACCACGCCGATGGCCGCCAGGCGCGCCAGCTCGATCTTGCGGCCTTCCATGGACGACGATTTGTCGATGATGAGAACCACGGCCGTGCCTTCGGGCGACCGTGGCGGCGCCAGCTTGGCCGGCAGGGCGCGCTCCAGCGCGTCTTCCGGCTGCCCCTTTTTCTCGACGTAGATGTTATGTTCGCCGGCAATCCATAGGAGGCCTCCGCCGGCTTTTTCGAAATCCTCGAGCGACTCCTTGCGCGCCTGCGGAATGGACTCCATGTCCCAATTGTTGATGACGACGATCTGGTAATTGTCGAGCTTGTCGGGGATGCCGCCCGGCGAGCGCACGACTTCGAATTGATTGGCTTCGAGCGTGCGCACCAGGTGCTGTTCGCTCTCCGCGGGATCGTGCGATACCAGCAGGACGCGCGGCTGGCGCAGTGTGACGGCGTCCTCGAAGCGCGCCTCGCCCAGATCGCCGGCGGAAATCCTGCCCGCCAGCGCGATGGCTCCCACGGCGTTCACCGTGGCTTCGAGGCGCAGATGGTTGGCGCCGGCCGCAAGCGGGACGCTGCTCGATCCGATGGTCTTGCCCTCGGCGGTCATCTCTACCATGGCCGTGGTGGCGCGCGGCGATTCAAGCGTGACTTCCACAGGGAAATGCTCGCCGCTAAACACCTGCCCGGGAAAACCGACCGACTCCAGCATCAGGCCCGGCCTGGCATGTCCCGCGAGCGGTACGGCATCGATGGGGATGCCGAGTTCCTGCGCCTGCCAGATGGCGCGCGCCACGCTGCCGAGATTTTCGTTGCCGTCGGAAGCCAGCACGATGCGCGGCACCATGCCGGCGGGCATGGCGGCCACGCCATCGCGGATGGCTGCTTCGAGATTGGTGCCGTGGCCGGCCGCGGCGGCCGTGTGGCGCAACTGCCAGCCATCCTTGGCATGCTCATCGGCCGACGCGGGACGGGTCACGCGCGCGAACGGGATGACGCGCGTCCAGTGGCGTCCACGGGCTTTCTCGAGCCTGTCGGCGAACTCGGATTCGTTCTTCAGGTCTTGTGCGGTCACGCTCGCGGAAGTATCGGCCAGGAAGGCGACGGCGACTTTGGTCTGATAAACGGTCGCGATCGGGACGGAAAGCGCGAGCAGGATGCAGAAGAGCGCGCCGGCTTTCAGGAGGAGCGCGGGACGCCGCGCCGACGAGCGCCATTCCCACGCCGCCCACGCGATGGGCAGGAGGGTCAGCAGAAGCGCCCAGGGATGGTCGAAGGTCATCGAAGCCTCCCAGGGAACGCAGAACTACTGAGCCGGGCCCAGAGGGCACCCCGCAAGGGAGCGGTGCTTTTCGTTCGCACCGCAAAGGCACCGCTCCCTTGCGGTCGCGGCTCAGAAGGGGCTGTCGTTTCAATGTTGACTGAAGAGCCGGGCCCAGAGGGCACCCCGCGAGGAAGCGCTGCCTTGGCAACTTGCCTTAATCTTGCAACTCCCACTTCAGTCCGCCACCAGACCGACGGGACTAAAGTCCCTCGCAGGCTGAAGCCCGCCCCACCAAGCTTGGCGCCGATTCCCGCGGTCATTGCGCCGGTGATATTTTTCACGCGGAAAAACAAGCCGCCTAAAAGGCGGCTGCAGGCAGGATTGCCTGCCCCACGTTGCCGCATCACCTGAGCACCTCCACGGGCGCCGGCATTTTCCGCTCCACCACTCGGGGGGCGAATTTCGCGGCGCGGAATCGCCCGTAAAGCAGCCACTCGACCAGCAACCCCGCGCCGCCGAGCAGCGCGAGCCACGGCCAGATGTCCGAAACGTGCTCCAGCACCGCACTGAATCGCGGGATGCCGCGGTGCGCGTTGGGCGGAGGGTCCCATCGGCTCTCCCACAACTGCGGCAGAGTCAGCGCGTACATGTACTCATGGTCGCCGGCCAGCACGCGCACCGAACCGGGCGAGCCGGCGAAGAAATCGAGCGCCTTATCGCGCAACGTGAACGGCACGGGACTGCCATCCTCCGTGGTCACCTTCACATCTTTCGCCGCGACCCCGTCTTCCACTGCGAGTTTCACTGTTCCCACGCTCGCGCCGCCAACTTCCGAGCGCAGAAAGATCTCGGGCGATACCCACCGCAGCAGATTGGCGAACAGCAGCGGCCATGCCAACTCGTAGCGCAGGGGCGAAAGCGCAGGATGAAAGCCCAACACCACGATTTTCGGCTTGCCCGCCTGCGCCGCGATCACCGGGCCGGCGTCTACTTCTCCCACTGCATCGCCCGCCGCCACGTCGAACACCGAAGCTTTTTCGAGCTTGAAATCCTTGGCGCGCAGGCCGGCGGCGGTGGGATGCCCGCTATCCCAATGCCCGAAGGGGACGTTTTCCACCGTCTTCTTCACCGCAATGGGCGAGCCATCGGCCGGCGGCGCGATCCAGATGGAATCCGCCGTGGGACGCTGCGACGGAACGAACCGGTCGAGAATCACCAACCCGGCATCGCCGGCCCGGTACTCCGACGGTTTGCGGTATACGGCGGTCAAGCGCGGCGTAGCCGAGAGCACCGGCCGGAGCAGATCCGGCTGATCGGAGTATACGGTGACGGCCAGGCGCGGCTCGGCCGGCAACTCCAGTTCAGTTTGATCATCGGCCGGGAAAGCGTCGTGCGGCGTCATCTTCACGTCCATGATTCCGGCCGCGGCGGTACGGTATTCGAACGTAGCCTCGGCATCGCCGCCCGGCGGCAGAGCGAGCGCCTGCGCGGCGACGGGCACACGCGTGGCGGCGTCGGGCGGTCCATAGTCCAGCCGCAAATTGACGTCGCGCGCGCGGGTTCCGTAATTGTGCGCCGACACGTAGATTTCCCACACGTCGGGATCGGAGGACGACCGGCGCAGACCGACCTTGCGCAATCCCGCGTTCTCGATGGCGTCGGGCACCAGCAGCACGCGCAGATTTCGCGGCGGCGGGGCAGCGCCGGCTTCGCGTTCGGCCATGCGGCCCGTGCCGACGAATGCGATCTCGCCCGCGGTGCGCCCGTCCTGCCCCTGCGCATGCCGGGCGAAAGCCAGCGCCTGATCGAGATTCAAGGCGGTGGAACCGGGCCGCGACGCCAGAATCGCGGCTTCCACTTTGCGATGGTCGGGCTCGAAGGGAGTGGCGGGAGTGGCCAGCGCATCGGCGCGCACCAGCATCACGCGATCGCGCGCGGGCAACGCGTTCAGGTAGTCGCGCGCCATCTGGCGAGCGATATCCATGAGGGTGCGATTGCCCGATCGCGCCGCCATCCACGCCGAGGTGTCAAGCACGATCACGTGATCGCGGCCGGCCATCGCCGGCGCGCCGAAACGCACTTGCGCCAGCGCCACGATGAGCAGCGCCATGCTCACCAATTGCAGAATCAGCGACCATGGCTGATTGATGTGCCGGCGCCGCGCGGCTACCGTCGGTTGTTCGGCAGCCACCCAGAATCGCAAAGTGGAAACCACCTGCTTACGCCGCGAGCGGTCCAAAAGATAGAGGGCGATGGAAACGGCCGATACCGCTCCGAAGACGGTGAGCATCTGGACGAGCGAGAGATTCAGGAAATACATGCCTCTGCCTCCACACCGCAGTCGCCCCATACTGAGCCGTGGCCGCAAGGGAGCGGCGCCTTTCGCACGCAACGAAACGGCACCGCTCCCTCGCGGTCGCGGCTCAGTACCGGCGTGAACAAGGTCTTCCTCACGCGATCCCCCGCATGCGAATCAGTTCGCCGAAGATTACGTTTTCGAGCGCCTGCGATGTCGAAATTCCCGCGTAGCGCCCTCCGCTGCGGTGCGCCATGGTCTGAACCATGGCGCAGTATTCCTCGAAGGCGTAGGTGTACCGGCGACGCGCCTGGTCGTCGAAATCCAGCTTGAGATTCGCGCCGGTTTCGGCGTCACGCAGTTCGAGTTCGCCAGTCCATGGGGGCGTGCGATCCTCGTTCGCCCAGACTTGCAGCAACATCAATTCGTGGCCGAAGTCGGCGAGATACTGCAAGGCGCGCTCGCAACCCCGGTCGTCCAGGAAATCCGAGATGATTACGACGAGCCCCCGCTGCGAGTATACGCCGATCAACTCGCGCGTCACCGCCAGAAAATCGCTGGGGCCCTCGGGAGTCAACGCGGCGATCCGGTCCATCACCCCCGGAAAGCGATGCCGTCCGCCGCTCGACGCGATGCGGTGCCCCAGGCGGTTCGAGAATCCATGCACTTCGATCGAGTCGAGCCGCACCAACCCGACGTAGCAGAGCGAGGCAGCGAGTTTGCGCGCGTAATCGAACTTGCCGCCGTCATATGCCGTCATGGACGCGCTCACATCCACCAGCATGCGCACGGGCACACGCGGTTCCACCTGAAACATCTTCAGGAACAGCTTTTCGAGCCGCAGATAGGCGTGCCAGTTGACGGCGCGTAAATCGTCGCCGTAGTGAAAGTTACGATGATCGAGAAATTCCTGGCCGGCGCCCGGGAGGCGCGACCGGTTGTGCCCTCCCACCAGTCCGGGAAACGACTTCTGCCAATGAATGGTTAACCGCTCGAGTTTCTCCAGAAACTCGCGGTCCAGCAACGGGGCGGCGGCCATACGCTTCCTACGCGACGGCGGTCTGTGCGGTTACGCTCTTGATTACGGCGCCCAGTATAGTCTCCGGAGTCTGGGCGTCGGCATGAGCGTCGAAGTTCAAAATGATACGGTGGCGCAGCACCGAGGCCGCCACGGCCTGAATGTCTTCCACCGCCAGGTGCACGCGCCCGCGTATCAGCGCCCGCACCCGTCCGCATTCCACCAGCGCCTGGGCGCCGCGCGGCGAGCTGCCGTAGCGGACATATTTCCGCGCCATCTCGTGGGCCTCTTTCTGCTCCGGCTGGGTGGCCATCACGAGCTGGATGGCGTACTCCTGTACGTGCGGAGCCACCATCACTTCGCGGCACACCGAGCGGACGTCCAGAATGGAATCGCGATCCAGCACGGCTACGGGCGTTTCCTCTTCCCGCTGAATGGTGCGCTCCACGATGCGATTCAGTTCGGCATGCGTCGGGTAAACCACCAGAATCTTCATCAGGAAGCGATCGAGCTGGGCTTCCGGCAGCGGATAGGTGCCTTCCATCTCGATGGGATTCTGGGTGGCCATCACCAGGAACGGCCGGTCGAGTTCGTGGGTGGTGGTGCCGCTGGTGACCGTGCGCTCCTGCATGGCTTCCAGCAGCGCCGATTGCGTCTTCGGCGTGGCGCGATTGATTTCATCGGCCAGCACCAGGTTGGCGAAGATGGGACCCTGTTGAAAGCGCTGGGTCTTGCGCCCATGCTCCTCGGTTTCCACGATGATGCTGCCCACGATGTCGGCGGGCATGAGATCGGGTGTGAACTGGATGCGGGAATATTTGAGCGAAAGAGTACGGGCGAGGGTCCGAAGCAAGGTGGTTTTTCCCAAGCCCGGAACGCCTTCCAGGAGTACATGTCCCCCGGCCAGCAGACAGATGAGGACGCCTTCTACTACATCGTCCTGCCCTACGATGACTTTGGCGATTTCGCGGCGCACGGATGCGAGCCGGTCCACCGCGAACTTGACGGTCCCTTCGGTTGCCACTTAGTTATTGTAGTGCAGTCCCAATGGGGGACGCGGGGGACCCGATAATGGCCTGCGTTCTTGCTAGTACGGGCAGCCCGCCTGCGGTACCGCGTTTACCACATTTTGCACATCGACCACATTGACCGCGCCGTCCCGATTGAGGTCGTAGACCGCCGGCGCCGCGCCTAGAGCTTCGTTGGTAATAAGCTGCACATCGGCAACGCTGTCGGTTCCAGTGACGTCACACGCGAACGGGTTCACCTGGCAACTCTGGATGACGGGTGGGGCGGCGGCGTAGGTAGCGTTGCCCGCCTGAATGGCTTGTATGGTACAAGTACCAGTGGAGAGCAACGTCGCGGTGGTTCCCGTTACCGCGCAGACCGGCGTGGTCAGCGAGTTGAAGCTTACGGGCAGACCGGAACTGGCGCTCGCGCTGAGCGCAAAAGGCGCCTCACCGTAGATTTGATTTGCAGGCGGTAAGAACGTGATGGTCTGAGTCTGGGCCGCCGCTGCGCTCTGCGCTACCGCAGTCCCCAAGATCCCGTGGCCCAGGACGCCGACGTGCGCGGTGCGTTCGGAGGAAGTGTTAGCCGTAAATGAGAAATTGATCACTCCGTCCGCGACGGTTCCGATGGTGAGCCAGCTCTGGTCGCTCACGGGTGCAAAAATCCCGGTGAGCGAGGTCGTCGGTGGAAGCACTTGGAGCAGGGAGTCAGACCCGGCGGACGCAGGTTCGGTCAGGCCGAACGGGCCGACGAAGGCATATGGGATCTCCGTGATCGCTCCCTGGTAGTAATATGCGGCATAAACATCGCCGGAGCCGTCCACCGCCACACCGTAAACGGTGTTCACGCCCGGCGCCACAAGTGAGGACGTTTGCCGCGTGGAGGCGCTGTATTCCTTGATGGGATAGAAGCTTTCATCCGCGATGTACACGTTACCGGAGCCGTCTACTGCCACGCCGGTCGGAGCACTCATTTCCAAAGACACTTTCAATCCAGTCAATTGCTGCGTCGAGGCATTCCATTCCCCAATCCCGTTCCCGCTGTCGGCGATATAGACGTTTCCGGCCTTGTCCACGGCGACACCAACAGGCTGAAGCAACCCGGATGACACCAGTGTGGTCACCTGCTGTGTCGCGGCGTTCCATTCCTTAATCGCGCTGTTTCCTGTGTCCGAAATATAGACGTTCCCGAAGCTGTCGACCGCAACGCCGTATGGTGTCTCCAAGCCAGACGACACCAGGGCGGTAACCTGTTGCGTCAAGGCGCTCCACTCCTCGATTGCGTTGTTGTGGGGATCTGCGATGTAGAGGTTGCCGGCGCTATCCACCGCTACACCGGTAGGAAAATTCAACCCCTGAGCCACTAGTTTGGTCATCTGTTGCGTGGTGGGACTCCACTCCCAGACCGCGCTGCCGAAGGCGTCCGCGATATAGACGTTGCCGGATCCGTCCACCGCCACTCCCGTGGCTTGTGGTCCCGAAGACACGAGGATACCCTCAGGCCCCGGCCCGATATAGTTCATTCCCACTTGCGTCACTGTGGCCGTAAGCCCTGCGATGGTCAGCGTGCCCGTCCGTGTTCCCGTCTCGGTAGTAAACGCATCATAAGTGAAGACGACCACTGCGCTACCAGGGCCGCTGGCGCTGCT
>Ga0181538_10001982_pt1 | contig 21918 bp, 13 predicted proteins | sample PEATcosm2014_Bin_40_FD_119773 | JGI IMG/M metagenome (GOLD analysis project Ga0181538, IMG submission 119773) | Peatland microbial communities from MTU Mesocosm Facility, Houghton, MI, USA - PEATcosm2014_Bin23_30_metaG | ecosystem: Environmental > Terrestrial > Soil > Wetlands > Peat | place... | reverse complement strand
TTGGAAATCGCGGCTTGTGCCGCCCCTGCGGCGCTTAGTAGGACAGGCATTCCTGCCTGTCCTCTTCTCCCCCGCTCACTATGTTCGGGCCGATCACGAGCCGCGCAAGTTGCAAAAACCGGGACAGGCAGGAATGCCTGTCCTATTGGGGAGCGGGACGGGCGCTGTCATTCTCGCGGCACGATGCGCCGCGGGGCAGAGTTGCTGCGGGAATGTTTGTTATGCTCAAATCGGCGCGGGAACATGTTCTACCTCTTCTACATTCTCGTGATCGAGCAGATCCTGCAGGGACTTTACAATCTTTGGGACACGCTGCGGTGGTACCAAACCGCTCGGAAGCGGGCGATGAGCCATCAGGGGTTTTACGCGCCGTCGGTGGCGGTGTTTTGCCCGTTGAAAGGGACGGAACCGGGCCTCGAACTAAATCTTGAAGCGTTGACGCGCTTCGACTATCCGAACTACGAAATCTTTTTTTCGTTGGCGGAACTTGGGGATCCCGCACGGAAAATCGCGGAGCGCATAGCCACGGCGAGCAAGCATCCGGCGCACGTGATCGTCGCCGGTCATCCGAGCAACTGTTCGGAAAAAGTGAACAACCTTCGCGTGGCAATCGAACAGGCAGGAAGTAAATTCGACGCGTATGTATTTTGCGATTCGGATGGGAGGCCCGGGCGGGCCTGGCTTTCCAAACTGGTAGCGCCGCTGGCAGATGCGAAGACGGGCGCGGCCACGACGTTTCGGTGGTACCTGCCGCAGATCGGCGGGATGTGGAGCGCGCTCGCTTCTGCGTGGAACGCGCCGCTGGCGACGTATCTCGGTCCGAGAAACCGCAATTGCTGCTGGGGCGGCGGGACGGCCATTCGCCGGGAGGTGTTCGAGGCGATCCGCGCCGACGAAGCGTGGCGCACGGCTGCCAGCGACGATCTCTCACTGACGCTGTTGCTGCGCAGCAATAACCTTGCGATTGACTTTGTGCCGGAATGCCTGGTGCCCAGCGTGATGGACATGAAAGCCGCGGCATTTTTTGAATTCACGGAGCGACAAGTGATTCTCTTGCGGGTGTACGCGCCGAAGGTGTGGGCGCGGGCGCTCTTCGCGCATCTGATTTATGTGGCCATGCTCGTGAGCGGAATCGCGCTGGCCGCGGCGGACTGGTTTACGGGAACGCCGGCGTTTCAAGTGGTTCTACTGTTGCTGACGCCGCCGCTGCTGGCGATCTTGCGCGGCGTGCTGCGGCTGATGGCCGTGACGGAATTGCTGCCGGAATGGAAAGAACAACTGCTGGCGCGCGGTTGGATTTGGACGCTGCTGGCGCCAGTAGTGCCGCTGTTTTCGTTGTGGAACCATTTGATGGCGGCGTTTACGCGGCGGATTTCGTGGCGCGGGGCGCGGTATGAGTTAGTCAGTCCGACGCAGACGCGGATTTTGGCGCGGTGAATTTGCCCCCCGAAGAGAGATTGCTCACTCCTCAAGTCAAGCTGTGACCGACAGGGAAACGAAGAGGGATTCTTCGACTCCGAGGGCGGCTGTCCACGCCGCGCGGACGGGGGAAAAAAGAGCCGCCCCTGCGCTCAGAATGACTCGATTTGCTTGGGCAATTGTGGGGAGACGGGCTAGGACTGGGAGTTCGTGACGCCGACGAACGCAAAGAGGCGGCCGACGTAATGATTTAGTTCGCGGACGCGGAGCAGCCAGGCCAAGGCTAACGTGAGGAACAAGCCCACCGCGCTGGCGAGGCAGAGGTCGATGAACGCGCCGTGCGTGGTGCACCATGAGATGCGGGTGTTTATCCAAGTGGAGAATTTCCAAGTAACGAGCCCGGCCGCGATGGAGGCCGCCGAAACCTTGGCTAAGAACCACAATAATTCCGCGGCGTGACGATCCTTCGTGCGGCGCACGAGCAGCACATACAGCAATACCGTGTACACGGAAATCAGGATCGAGCTGGCGAGCGCGAGGCCGATGTGCTGCATGCGGTGGACGAGCACCCAGTACACCGGAATGCCTAACACCGTCATGGCGGTGCCGACTACGGCCGGTGTAATGGTGTCATGCGTGGAATAAAAACCGCGCGCCAAAATATTTTGCGCGCCCCAGCCGAACATTCCAATCGAAAAGAAAACCAGTGTAGCGGCGGTGGCGGTCAAATCTGGCTCGCGCAAGCGCGTGTGGGAGAAGACCAGGTGCACCAATGGATTGCTCTCCGCCATGGTTAGGGCGGCGATCGGAACGAGCATCAAGATCAAACCCTTGGTCGTGGTGTGCAGGATTTCATTCAGCTCGTCGAGGCGCTTTTCGGAATAGAGCTGGGCGAGAACAGGAAACGACGCCACGCCGATGGCTTGGCCGACGATGCCGAGCGGGACGCGCATGAGCGTCTTCGCATAGCTGAGCCAGGTGATGGAAGCGGCCTGAAGGTAGGAGCCGAACCAGCGGATGATCCAGTCGTCGGTGAAGGAGAGGGAGAGCGCCAACATGATGGGGATGGCGAGCTTCACGAAGAGGATGAAGCCGGGATGGCGGACGTCGAGCGAAAAGTGAAATCGCGCGCCGACGCGCATCGCTCCGTACACTTGCAAAAGAAAATTTCCAACGAGCGCCCCGCCCAGCACGCCGACCGCAAAACCCGTAATGCCGATGCGCGATGCGAGCAGCACGCCGCCGAGAATGATCCCGATGTTGTAAACCAGTGGCGCGAGCGACGGAATGATGAAGCGATTTTTCGCATACTGCACCGCACTCAGAATTCCGCCCATGTAAAAACAAAATTGCGCGGGCAGCATCAAGCGCGTGAGGTAGACGACGCGGGCTTTTTCCTGAGGTCCGAAGCCCGGCGCGATCAGCCCAACGAGATGCGGCAGGAAAATTTCGCACACGATCACGAATGCGACGAGAAGCAAACCCATCGTAGCGACGACGATCGAGAAAACGTGCCAGCCCTCTTCTTCCTCGTCCTGGGCTAGATATTTTGAGAAGACCGGGATGAAGGTGACGCTGAGCGAGCCGGCGGCGACAAGATAATTCACGAAATCGGGGATGGTGAATGCGGTGTAGTAAGCGTCGGTGACTGCGTTCGAGCCGATCTGATGGGCGACGGTCCACTCGCGGAAAAATCCGAGGACGCGGCTCAGGAGGACGCTGGCCATGACGATGCCGGTGGATTGCGCGATCTGGCGTCCGAGAGCGGATGTGGATTGACGGGCCATTACCGGCTGCGATTGTCTCGGATTCTCCGGCAGGCCGCAAATCAGCGCGCAGGAGCATGACACCTATGCGACATGCTTGAGAGTTGGGCGGGAGCAGGAATCTGGGGGCGTGCCGTTACGGTGCGTGAAAAAATTTCCAGTCGTGTGCATTCTCTACGCTGTCGACGGCAGAACGCGCGCGAAAACGGGGATTTGGGGCCGCTCGAAAGGGGGTGTAGGCAATTTTCTTCGCAGAGTGCGCAGGCAATCGTGCCATTTTGGGGCCGGCAAACAATTTGTTTTCATCAAATCGTTTGCGGATAGTACTCGATGAGAGCAGAGGGTAAATGATTCTACGTATTTTCTTACGGAAAATAGAAACGAAGCAGGCCATTGGCGCGGAAGTTGCTACATCTCAACTTGTTCTGCGCCGCTTCCCCGCGACCTCTCAGGCAGGTCGAGGCGGGATTCTACAGATCGCCTGGCAGTTCTGTTAAAGCAGTGGCGGTCCCCGGGAAAAGGTTCCGCACCCACTCACAATCGCTCACGTGCGATTTTCACCCGGGTCTAATTTAAGATCAGTCTAAATTGAATCGCAGCCCTGCAGAAAAAGGGCCCCAGCTCTTTGCGCAGAGGGGGAATCTTGTCGAAGGCGTTTACAACGAAGAACATTGAAGTCGCGGCGGGCAAGCGGAAAGCGCTGCGCCCGACGGAATTTGTGTTTTGCGAGAAGGCGAGCGGGGCGCCGAGATTCCGCGTGTGTGCAGGACCTAAAGGAGAATTGCCGAGGGACGAAGCGGCGAGCCTACTGGCGATCCATTGCCTGGCGCGGGGACTCTCTCCTGAGGATTACGTTGTGCAGATCGTGCCGGATGGGGACCTTATCGGGGACGTGAAGACGCGGACCCAACAGCTGTTGGCAGCGGGACAGGCGACGCTGCCCGTGGCGATCGCTCCGCGCGAACGGGAAGTTCTCAACGGGATTTTGGAGGATCTGTCGAACAAGGAGATCGCTTCGCGGCTGAATCTTGCGGTGCGCACCGTAAAATTCCACGTATCGTCGCTGCTGGCGAAATTCGGGGTGCGCGATCGCGTGGGACTAATTCGCGAGGCCGTGCTGGGCATCATGCCGACCACGTCGACCCCTCGCGGCACATTGTTTGGCTTTCAGTCGCAGAAGCGGCCGGATTCGAGGTCCGCACCTGCCAGCTTGGCCACTGCGGTCCTTGCCATGCCGCAACAGCAGCGGGCTCGCGGCTGAATCCGCGGCACGAAATAGAACGGCTCGCCGGGAGCACAAGGGAGTGATTCCCGGCGAGCCGCAGATATGGTGCCGATGCGCGCGCTGCTTACGCTTTCGCGGCGGCGTAGGCTTTCGCGATGGCATCCCAGTTGACCACGTTCCAGAAGGCCGCGATGTAATCAGGGCGGCGATTCTGATACTTCAAATAGTAAGCGTGCTCCCAGACGTCCAGGCCCAGGACGGCCGTGCCGCCGAGCGAAATCGGCGTGTCTTGATTGGGAGTGGAATCGATCACGAGCTTCCCGCCCTTGTATAGCAACCAGGCCCAGCCGGAACCGAACCGGCCCACACCCGCTGCCGCGAACTTTGTCTTGAAATCGTCGAACGAGCCGAACGCGGAGTTGATGGCCGCGGCGAGATCTCCGGACGGAGTGCCGCCTCCATTGACCTTCAGAATCGGCCAAAAATAGGAGTGGTTCCAGTGGCCGCCGGCGTTATTGCGGACAGGATTGCGAATGGCGTCGGGCAGCGAATCGAGGCTGCTCAGTAATTGTTCCAGCGTCTTGCTCTGCAAGTCCGGATACGGCTCGAGAGCCTTGTTCAAGTTCGTCACGTAAGCGGCGTGATGCTTGTCGTGGTGAATCTGCATGGTCTGCGTGTCGATGAACGGCTCAAGCGAGTCATAAGCGTACGGGAGCGGGGGCAGCGTGAACGGCATTGGTTTCTCCTCCGAAGTAGAATTTTCGTTTCCTCGAAACTTGTTGGCATTGCCTGCAAACAATAACTGAGCGGCCGAATCTCCCAGACCAGTGAGTGCCGCGCTGGCGACTCCGGCTCCGAATAGAAACCTGCGTCGATTCATCCGGACCACCTCAAGGAATGAATGTTTGCGGACGTGCAGTGTGGAAGTATAGCGCCCGAAGCGCCGGGCCTCAACTCACCGGGAAGCTGAAGACAGGAAGCCATCGGCCCAAATCCATCTCAGCATTACGTCCAAACTATTGGATGCGCGAGAGGGCCCATTCGGCGCTCTCCGCGACAACCGGATCGGGGAGCGCGGCCAAGCGCTTCAACAGTTCGCGGACCCTCGCCTTAGCGGGCGTGCCGGGTTGCGGCGCGGAATTGCCGAGGGCGATGCAGGCATTGCGCACGAGGCCTTGCCATTTCGTCCGGCGCACTGGGCTCTTGCGAAAAATCTCCTGGAAGTCTGTTTCCGTCAGGCCGATGAGCCATTCGAGTTCCGGGGCGATCAAGGTACGTGCGCCGATTTGGCGCGGCTGAAATTCCGTGGCGGGCGAGGCGGGGGCGCGACGATTCCAGGGGCAAACGTCCTGGCAGATGTCGCAGCCAAAGATGTGATGTCCCATCGGCGCGCGCAGGTGCTCCGGCACAGGGCCGCGCAACTCGATCGTGAGGTAGGAGATGCAAAGGCGCGCGTCCATTGCGTAAGGTTCGGTGAGCGCGGCGGTGGGGCACGCGTCGAGGCAGAGCGTGCAATTGCCGCATAGGTCGGCGGGAGGCGGCTCGGCGGGGCCGAGCGATGGAGCGAGATCCAAGTTGGTGAGAATTACGCCGAGAAAAAACCACGAGCCGAGTTGCTCGTTGATCAAACAAGTATTCTTCCCCAGCCAGCCAAGGCCCGCATACTTCGCGGCGACGCGCTCGACGATGGGGCCAGTGTCCACATAGGCGCGGGCCTCGAATGGCTCGGCGAATTGCATGCGCATTTGGGCGAGGAGCGCCTCAAGTTTCTTTTTCAGAACGTGATGATAGTCGTCGCCCCAGGCATACCGCGAAATCCAGCCGCGGCCGGATTCGGTGTTCGCGGCGAACTCAGTGGACTGCGGATGATCTGTGTTGTAATTGAGCGCGCAAACGATGACACTTCGCGCGCCCGGCATCGCGGCCATGGGCGAATTGCGGCGCGGGTCCTCGAGATAGCGCATCTCGCCGGCGCGACCACTGCTCAACCATTCCGGCAATCGTGACAATTCAGGATAATCATCCGCTCGCGTCACGCCGCAGAGATCGAATCCGAGCCCGCGGGCGCTCTCAACAACAAACGCAGTTTGTTGGGCGGGTCGCATTGCGTTCCGGAATCATACCAAGCACGCCAAAGCGGGCAAGCCTGGCCCAAAGGGCGAACCGGCCTCACATCTTTCTGAGCGCTACCGTCTTGCGCGTCTGACTGCTAGAATGTTTATCCGTGAGCGATTGGCGGCAAATCCAGGCACGCATCCGTAAGGCCAAGACCAGCACCGAACCTGCGGTGCAGCTCGCAAAACTTTTCGAGCGCACACGCGACGCCATGGCGGCGTTCGAGTTGGCCGGCGTGGAAGAGCGCGCGGGCAACTCAGCCGAAGCGATTCGCTGGTACACCGTGGCCGCGCAGCGTTTCCGGCGTGCGGATTGGAAAACAAAAGCGCACGATGGACTGACGCGGCTTGGAGCTGCGATCCCGGAAGCGACGACTCCCGATGCGGCGCCGGCACCTTCGCTGGAAATACCGGATCCAACTTTTTCTTCAAGCTCGTTCGCGCTCGAAGTGCGCATTGAGCCGGCTGACTCCGCAGAGCCAGCGGCGTCCCCCGACGAATTTTTCAGGCGCGTCCTGGACGAAGAACGACCGGCACCCTCCGCGCCTCCAGCCGCCGCTTCGGAATCCGTCGCGCCGGCAGTCGATGGTGCGCCCGGACGCCGGCGACGCCACAGAGGTCGCCGTGGGGGCCGCGGACGCCGCAAGGGGAAAGCGCCCGCCACAGCCGCAACAGTGGCAGCGCCCCCCACAACTGCCAGAGTACCTGCTGCCATGGCCGCGCCAGTGGCGCCGGCTGCGCGAATAAGCGCGGTAGGGGACAGCGTGTACACAGCGCGTCCGTGGGAGCCCCCAGCAGCGCCGCCCGCAAGCTACTCCGAACGCCCCGCGGAGCCAGCCGCTAGTGTTGAACCTCAAATGCCGGTGCGAGGACGCCCCGGCGATCCAGCTCTCTCTTCGCGGCAGGCTTATCTAGAATCGCAGTTGCGGCGCCTGCTCGCCGCCGCGCCGCGTTCCGTCGGCGAGGCGGAATTGGCCCCGGCTGGCCCAGGTGTCTTCCTGATCTCGGACTCGGATCAGATGACCTACTACTATGTGGAAGCTTGCCAGACGCTGCGCATTGGGATTGCCAACGTCCTTCGCGAGCGTCGCGGACGAGTGGTGGAACGCGAGCCGCTGCGTGGCCGCTTTTCTGAGAATCTGGGAATTCCCGAGGCGAAGGTATCCAAATATTTGAAGGATTATTGCCTCGTGCGGTGGTTACAACTCGACGAAGGAGCCTCGAATTTAGCTCATTTTGCAATCGCGGTTCTCCGCCCCGCCCTGAACGATTGAACGCTCCTGCCAGTTTCGAGTAAACCTCTTGCAACTCCAACGGGATGCACCACTTAGGTCCTAGAACGCCGGCAATTTTGTTCTCATATTGTGCGGCCCATTTGGTGCTCCTGAACGCCGTTTAACCCCCGAATCTGCCCTTTGGGCGCTTAGGAGTGGACGCACCTGTGCTGGAACGGCATTCTATGACTGTACTATTAGGGTTCGAGGGCTGGACCGCCCATTCCGGGTGTTTCGGGGCGGTTTTTTTCCGGAAGGTTGTTCCGGGGGCTGAGGGCTCCTTTAGTTCTCATACGTTTTAATGTTTTTGACCTGAGATTCAGGAAAGCGAGGCATTTCTACATGCCGAATAAAATCAAGACGCAGGCTTGGAAAGCGTTTGACTACGCACTGTGTAAGACGGCCGGCCTGGTGTTCAACACGATCCAGGTCGTCAATAAGTACAAGCCCAATCCGAATTTCACGCCGAAGTGGTCGGATAAGCCGCTGTTGAAGTCGTGGGAAAAGACCAAGCCGACGCTCGGCTGGCCGCGGCAAACCGATTCGCTCTGCCCGGGCTGCGTGAAGGACGCGCGCGAGGCGATCATCAGCGGCAAGAAGGACTGGCACGACCTGATGTACGAGAAGGTCGGCGAAATCAAGGCGGAGATTGTCGAGCGCAACGGCGAAGTCTGGATGATCAAGGACTGCCCGATCCACGGCCGCTGCGAAGATTTGATGGCGGCGGACTCGAAGTTCCTGGAATGGATCGAGAAGAATTTCCCCGGCCGCGATATTCCCGCGCACAACGACGAAGACCTCCACAAGCACGGCTCGAGCACGGTGCGTTACGGTCGCGGCGCGGTTCTGACCGTGGACCTGACCAATCGCTGCAACATGATGTGCGATCCCTGCTTCATGGACGCGAACCAGGTGGGCTACGTTCACGAACTGTCGTGGGAAGAGATCCAGGAGATTCTGGACAACGCCATCCGCATCAAGCCGCGCCGCCAGATGTCCGTGCAGTTTTCCGGCGGCGAGCCCACGATGCATCCCTATTTCGTGGACGCCATTCGCTACGCCCGCAAGCTGGGCTACAACAGCGTGCAGGCGGCGACCAACGGAATCGAATTCGCGAAGAGCAAGGATTTCTCGAAGAAGGCGTTTGAAGCGGGCCTGCGTTACGCCTACCTGCAGTTCGACGGAATCGGCAACGATGCGAACAGCCACCGCCAGGTGGGCAATCTGTTCGACGTGAAGCTCCGCGCGATCGAGAACATGCACGAGGCGGGCATCGAAATCATCCTGGTGGTCACGATCGTCAACAGCGTGAACAACGACCAGGTGGGCGCGATCGTCAATTTCGCGATGCAGAACCCGAAGAAAATCGCGTTCGTGGCGTTCCAGCCGGTTTCGTTCACGGGCCGCGATGAGGACATCACCCCGGAGCGCCGCCTCAAGCAGCGCTACACGCTGGCGCACCTCGCTCACGACGTCAGCAATCAGATCGGCAAAGTCGAGCCGACGCGCGACTGGTTCCCGATCTCGGTGATCAGCACGTTTTCGGCGTTTGCCGACCTGGTACACGGCGCGGATTCGCAGTGGGGCTCTCTATCCTGCGGCTGCCATCCGAATTGCGGCGTCGGGACGGCTCTGATGGTCAACAAGGAAACGAAGGATTGGGCGCCCGTGGCCCGCTTCCTCGATGTGCCGCAACTGATCGAAGACACGAAGAAAGTGACCGATGCCGCGCGCAAGAAGAACTTCTCCAACTTCATGATGGCCATGGCGCTTCTCAAGAACTACCACCCGTATCGCGCGCCTCAGGAGTTCCATCTCGCGGACCTCTGGAAGAAGTTCGACAAGTCATACGGGCTCACGGCGAAACAGCGCGAGAAGTACGGTACCGCCGATCCGAACCGCACCTACGAAGACGCCATCAAGCGCCGGAAGACTGACAACTGGAACTTCCTGTTCATCGCCGGAATGTGGTTCCAGGATCTGTTCAACTACGATTTCCGCCGCACCGAAATGTGCATCATCCCTTACGCGACGCAGCAGGGCGAAATTTCCTTCTGCGCATACAACACGGGAATCGGCTGGCGGAAGATCATCGAGAACATGTACAAGAACGCGACCGTCGCGCAGTGGTACCGCACGCACGGCAAACACGAAATCTACGCCAAGGGCAAGAGCGTCACGCTCGGTACCTACGAGCACTCGCTGGTCATCGATGCGGCCGATGCGGCACGCGTCCGCGTCAAAGATGATGACGACGTCCCAATGACCGCCTCCGACGAAGACCGCGCACGGCAGCGTGCGAAGTTCCTCGAAGAAGAGGCGCGCGTTCGGAAAATCTACGAGGAGATGGTGCTGAAGAAACCCCAGGAAGAGGTCGTTCAGATCGGATCACTCAACCAGATCCACACTGCGGTTCCGGGCGCAAAGATCCCGGTGACCATCTCGAACGCTAAGCCCAACGGCAATGGCAACGGTCACGCCGCCGAGGCCAAGCCAGCGCAGACAGAGTCAGAGCAGGCCGTCGCCGGCGACTAAGACCCGCAAGCAGAAACAGTCCTCCAAGAAAGGCCCCGGATGTTTCGGGGCCCTTCTTCTTTGGGGCAGCCGCCTCGTGCATCAACAGGATTGCGCTATCATCTTGGCCGCGGGGAAAATCCCGATTCGCCCGCGGACTTTGCGGAGAGTTACGGTTGCTGCGCCGGCGCGGGGGAGGGTACGGGCGGAGTCGCCGTCTGCGAATCGTGCAGCGCTTGCTGGACCTGGTCGCGCTTCTTGCGAACTTCATCCGCCATTGGCCCCGTGGGACTCAGCGCGAGGTAGGTGTCCAAATCCTGAACGAATGCGGTGTAGTTTTTCAGCCCGCCATGGATGTTCGCAAGCAGCAGATAGACGCGCGGGTTGTCTGGCTTCAGATCGCGGGCTCGATTTGCGCTCGCTTCTGCTTCGTTCAGTTTTTGAAGGCCCAACAGGGCGTGGGCCAGTTCAAAGTGCCCATGCCAGGAAGCTTCATCGAGAGCGATGCATTGCCGTGCGAGGTCCGCGGCCTCCGAAAACCGGTTCGTCGCATTGAGTAACCCGGCGAGAAAATACAGAGCCACAGGATACTTGCCGGAACTGAGCTCGATGGACTTTCGCATCGCCTTTTCGGCCGAAGGCATGTCGGGGATCCCTTCGTAGGCGGTTCCCTCAAGGGCGTAGGCCTCGTAGTAGTCGGGGTAAACCTGGATGGCGCGGTCGAAGGCGGCGATTGCCCCGCGATAATCCGCCTTGGAACCCATTAGATCGAGCCCTTTCTCGAACTCCTTCTGCGCTTTCGCCGGCACGCCGAGTTGATGAGCGGAGACGACGGGCCCGCTCGGGGCGCCGGCATTGCTAGTCGACTTGATTAATTCGATTTCGAGGCCGAAGACAGGACCTCGAGAGACCTCGATCGCCTGGTTATACGCATCGTAGCCATCGGCTTGAACCAGAATCTCATACTCGCCGTTGGGCACAGCCGCAAAGGAAAAGGATCCATCGGTGCCGGTGTAAGCGGTTCCCATGGGGGTTCCTCTCGAGGAAAGTGTCACACGAATTCCGTCGAGCGGTTGCCCTGAGGCTGAGTCCCGCAGCGTGCCGCTGACGGCGTATCCACCACGGCTGGAAATGGATGGCTGGGCGCCCGGGAATCCGGACGGCGGGGCCTGCCCGAAGCAAGAAGGCACACAGGAAACCACTAGAATAAAGAGGCCAATCAAATAGCGAGGGCGCATACTCCCCCTGTGCAACTGCGTTACCGGCGAGTATATCACTCTCGCATACACAATCTGCAGGGCCTGGCCCGCGGGCAAAAAGAACGCAGCAGGTTCGGTCGAGCTACGCCCTTGTGGCAATGATGGCCGGCGAATGCGAGCCGATGTCCGCGGTTTCGATTCGTCCGAAGCCCGCGTCGGCAAGCCACGCTGTGTACTCCGCGAGCGTATAGGTGTCACCTTCCTCGGTGTTCACCAGCATGTTGATGGCGAAGAGAATCGGGAAGGGCGGCCCAGTCCGCTGATTGTTGGGAACCATTTCCACAATCGCGATGCGTCCATTCGGTTTGAGCGCCCGGCGCAAACGGCGAAACAGCTCGCGGGTAGACGGCTCGCCTTCGGAATGCACGATGTTGCCGAGAAGTGCGAGATCGTATCGGGAATCGCCAAAATCAACTTGCTTCAAATCGCCGGGGAGAAAATCGTACTGCGGCGTGACGCCGTGCTGCTCCAGAAATTCTTTCGTCACCGGGAGCAAGCCGGGGAAATCCTGAGCAGTTACCCGCGACTCGCGGTCTGCTTCCGCCACGGCGATTCCCCATACGCCCGAGCCGCAGGCGATGTCGATGACTTTCAAACCATGGTGCGTCTTGCCAGCGCCCAGCGCTTCGGCGAGCCGCCGTGCGGGTTCGCGGCCGCTGACGTGCAAGCCGCGCACGAGCGTCGGGAAGAACTGCTCGGCGTCCTTCTGCTGGTTCACAGGCCGATAGGGCTTGCCGGTGCGCACGCATTCGGGCAGATGACGCCAAGCCTCGGCGTGAGAGCCGCTCTCCATGATAAATCCCAAGTATTCCGGGCTTTCCCGCACGAGATATCGCGCTGTGAAGGGCGCAAGCGAATATTCGTCGTGCTTCTTCTCCAACACCTCGAGGACTGAAAGCATGTCCAGAAGCATGCGCGTGCCGCGTTCGGAGGAGCCGGCGGCGCGAGCGATGGCCGCAGATGTCTTATGGCCGGCGGCGATGTGAGAGAAAAATCGCAGCTGCAGCGACGTGCTCATAACGAAATACGGCGCGAACGAGAACTGCATCTGCATCAGCTTCTGTAAATCGACAGTCTGCTGCGGTTTCCCTGCGGAATCCATGTCCTGCACCTCGTATGGAGTGCGATTCAGTTGTGGGCGCGAGTCTTGACGGATTGGCAGTATACAAATCGCGGCAATTCGGGGCAAAAGAAAACTCCGGCACGGGAAGTTCGATCCCGCGCCGGAGTCGTTGACTTGAGTTGAGACTTACTGGCCGGCAATCGCCACGAACCGGGTTGCCCCCCCGCGATTGATAAGCAGCAGAACCTCCCCATTGCCGCCGGCGCGAACCGCCTTCTCGTACTGCTGCACGTTGCTCACGGGCTGGCGATTCACTTCCTGGATGACATCGCCGCGCTGCAAGCCCGCTTCGGCCGCAGCGCTGGACGCATCCACATCTGTGATCACGACGCCGGTTGTGCTGGCCGGCAGTTCGAGTTCGTGCGCGATTTGCGGAGTCAGCTCATCCACTTGCACGCCTTGAAGCGCATTGGAGCTGGGCTCGCCCTGAGTCGCGCTGGCCTGCTTGTCCGGAAACTCGACGAGCGTCACACTCACATTCAGCTTCTGGCCGTTGCGCAGGATCTCGAGCTTGACCGTCTGGCCCGGAGCCATGCCCGCGATCCGCAAGCGCAGATCGCGTTCATCCGAAACCGGCTGGCCGTCAACAGCAAGAATAATGTCGCCGCGCTGCAAACCGGCTTTCGCTCCAGGGCTGTCCGGCTCAACTTCGCCTACCAGCGCACCTGTAGGAGTATCCATCCCAAACGCTTTCGCCAAATCCGGCGTCACGGCTTCGATGCCCACGCCGATATACCCGCGGCTCACTTTGCCGTTTTTGACGAGTTGGTCCATGATGCCGCGCGCCATGTTGACGGGAATCGCGAAGCCGACGCCTTCATTTCCGCCGCCTTCCTCGCCGGTCAAGATCGCGGTGTTGATGCCGATGAGATCGCCGTGAACGTTGATCAGCGCGCCGCCGGAATTGCCGGGGTTGATGGCCGCGTCGGTCTGGATGAAATCTTCGTAGTCCTCCAAGCCGAGGCCACTGCGCTGCGTGGCGCTGACGATTCCCATCGTCACCGTCTCGCCGACGCCGAATGGATTGCCGATCGCCAGGACGAAGTCGCCGACCTGCGTCTTCGCCGAATCACCGAAGGTAATCGGGGTGAGGCCCGTGACGGGAATTTTCAGCACGGCGATGTCCGTCTTCGGATCCACGCCGACCACTTGCGCTTTGAATTCCCGCTTGTCCTTCAGCGAAACCTTGATGTCGCTCGCGCCGTCCACGACGTGATTATTCGTCAGGATGTAGCCGTCGCTGCTGACGATCACGCCGGAACCGAGGCTGTGCTCGCGCTGCTGCTGCGGCTGTTGGTCCTGCTGGCCATATTGCTGGCCGAAAAACTGCCGAAACATCGGATCATTCATGAACGGCATTTCTTGCTGTGACATCTTCACGATTTTCGAGGCGTGAATATTCACCACCGCGGGCAACACCGGCTGCACCACGGGCGCGAACCCGTCGGTGAACGACACGCGCTCTCCCTGCGCATCGCTGTCCTTGGCCTCGGTGACCGCAATCGTTCTTCCTGCACCGTGCACCGTGCCGTTCGCTTCCATCACCCACGCGGCTGCTCCTCCGAGGATCAAACACAGGCCCAGCGCTGCCGCCGCCACCGGCCGCCGAACCTGAATCAACTTGGCATTCATGGATGTATTGCCTCCTGCACAGAATCTTTCTTTGAGATTTTCTTGCTCCGGCCTGAAAGCCGAAAGCGCGGAACGAACCGCACTCGCTCACTCCTACAAATATTAGACGTATCGTGCATCACTTTGTTTTCACGGATCGCACTGACGCCGTTCCGATTTTTTGCGAGAGGAGTACTGCGCTCCACATTTTCTGCTTTGGCCGCGCGGGTTGCAACTCTTTGATTGCGGAGCAGACGAATCCGCCAAGCTCCGTGGCAAAAGTATACCCGAGCGGGGCGTCCCAAGCCCTCGTTATAGTAAGATGCGCCTTCGGGCCGCCGCGTTCGCTCGCCGGTTTTCCATTTCGTCGGGATGGCAGCGGGCGAGTTGCGTGCTGCGGCAAATGGCGATCGATCGCGAGATTCCATCGCCCGGACCGGATCCAATGAAAGCCAAAGAGATTTTCTACCTTCTGGGACTTCGCCCGAAGCCGCGCACCTACGGCTATGAAATCCGCTCGCATCAACTTGCCCGCGACGGCGAAATTCCCTTCGCGCATTGGCTGCATCCGAGCCAGAAGCTGCAGCCGCTTTCGCAAGAAGCTGTGGACGAGCTGCGGCGCTATCTCAATCCCGGCGATGTTGCGCTCGACATTGGAGCGCATTGCGGCGATTCGACGCTGCCCATGGCGTTGGCGGTCGGTCCAACGGGCGTGGTGCTGGCGCTCGAACCCAATCCCTATGTTTTCCCCACCTTGGAAAAAACTGCGCAGCTGAATTCTTCGCGAATGCATATCGTGCCGCTCGAATTTGCGGCGACGCCGGGAGATGGCGAGGTCGAGTTTGAGTATTCCGATTCGGGCTTCTGCAATGGCGGCCGACATGAGGGGATCAGCCGTTGGAAACACGCGCACGCGTTTAAGTTGAAGGTGCAGGGGCGGAATCTCGCGGCTGTCCTGGAGCGCGATTACGCGGAACTCGCGCCTCGCGTCCGTTACATCAAGGTGGACGCGGAAGGTTACGACCGCGTTGTACTATCCACGCTGACAGGGTTGCTCGCGCGCGCGCGGCCCTACATTCGCGCCGAGGTCTTTAAGGGAACCGATGGCGAACAGCGCGCGGAATTATTCAAACTGCTGGAGGGTTGCGGCTACGCTGTGCACAAACTCGAAAGCGAAAAAAAGTATCGAGGAGCGCGCCTCGGCATCTCCGACGTGACCCGCTGGACGCATTTCGACGTCTTCTGTATGCCGCTGTGACGCGCGCCGTGGCTGGTCCGTCCAGAGCGCCTGTGCTATCCTGATTTATCCGCTCAGAGACGAATTTCCCGCCTGAGCGCCTTCGGTCGGGGCGTAGCGCAGCCTGGTAGCGCACCTGGTTCGGGACCAGGGGGTCGGAGGTTCAAATCCTCTCGCCCCGACCAATTGTTTCAAGCACTTAGATCCGTGAATTAGGGTCCAAGCCCAGCCCCCATGTCTCGCCGCAGGTGTTCCAGCAGGGTTCTCCTGAAAACATCAGTGACTTCAAGCGGAGGCGGGCTAATCGCCGCACAAAGAACGATTTTGGCTTATCCCCCGCTACCAAGAGCGCGCCAGGAATGTGTCCCAACGTTTCGAATGATTGTGCGGAACTTTGCGTGGCGCTATCACAATCTCAGCATGAATTTAATGATCCTACTTTTGATTCCTAGGGCAGACAGAGTTGTGACGGAAGACACGCCCCATCGCCCAAACGTAAACTCATTCAGTTTCTGACTCGACGGCCAGGATCTTACGGCGAACTTCTTCGAAATAATCGCGGGCTTGGCCGCGAGTCCGGATAGCGCCGACGCGCTTGCCGACTCCGGCGGCGTGGTTTGCGGCGGCTATGCCCGGCGGGGGAATTTCCGCGTCGGCGCGGGCGGCAACGTACAGGAAGCCAGGGAGGTTGCGATCACACTTGATGGGGTCATCTCCTTCGGATTCGATGGGATCATTTTGGCGCGTCGCGGGAGGAATTGGTGTCTGAAGCGTATCCAGCAAAATTGCACGATCAACCGATTCGAGGTCGGCCCGGAGAGCGACAGAGGTAGGCGCGTCGGGGCGGGGCGAAGAAAGAGAGGCGAGCGGCCGGAGGTCACGAGCGCCGCGATCACGCTCTGTGAGGGGCTGTAGACCGAAGAGACGTTCGACGGTGGCGAGGATTGAGGTGTGGTCGTAGTCGCGGTGGTCAATGGTGTTACGCGGAATGAGGGGAGAGATCACGATGCCAGGAACGCGCGGACCGTACTGGTTAAAGACAAAACCGTTCTTGTTCGCGGAATTGAATTGAGCTTTGTCGCCAGGCGGAATTGCGGCTGGAGGAGCGACGTGGTCGAAGAATCCGCCATGCTCATCCCAAGTGATAATCAGCATGCTGGAATCCCAGAGTGGTGAACTGCGAATCGCCTCATAGGTGGCTTTGACGAGGGCCTCGCCGCCCGTGACGCCGTCCAAGGGATGCTGCGAATTGCCGCCGACGTAATCAGTGGTGACATGTCCGTAGTTTGGCTCGATCCAGGTAAATTGCGCAGAATAGGCGCGATCAGAAACGTCTCGAGCGAAGCGCGAATAGCGAGTGATATCCGAAAGGTGAATGCCCTTCAGCGCGTGCGCGAGCGTGAAGAGTTTATTGCCCGCATAGATGCGCGAGGTGAATTTCCGCCGGAAGGAAAAGAAAGGCCTCAAGAAATTCTGCAAGCCTTTGCTCTTGTCAAAAATGCTGCCGTTCTGAAACTTGAATCCGTCGGTCGTTTGCCAGATAACGGTTTCGGTGGTCGTGGGGCTGTGATCAAGATCCGCGGAAGATCCGCCCAGAGCGAAGAAGCGATTAGGAAAAGTCGGACCTGGTAGTGAGCAAAACCAGGAATCGCACACGGCGAATTCTTTTCCTAAAGCGGAGAGTATGGGCAGTTGTTGCGAGGTGAAACATTTCATGACGTCGCCGGGACTGGGAGACTTAGCAGCATCGGCGAAGTTGGAGACAAAACCGTTATTGTGGATCGCGGGATAGGGGCCGCCAGGAGGATAGGTTGCGCCGGGGCCGCATAGCTGTTCGAGTACGTCGGGGAATTCGTGGTAAGGATCAACGGTCATGGGGTCCACCGCGGGGTGGCCGACGGAATAAGAGACCCCGTTCCAGTCGTTGGTCTCCGCGCCGGATAGGCCATTAATTTGCGTGTGCTGACCATTCGCGGCGTCCGTGCCAGTGATGCCGGAAAATCCGAGCATATGGTCGAACGAGCGGTTTTCGAGCATGAGGACGAAAACGTGTTCGATTGCCGGCATGAATACCTCCATTTCTAAAAGCAGCGGAAACGGACCCAAAGCGGATAGCTTACAAAATAGTTAAATTGACGCATGATATCAACCGGACTTGCCAATCCGCCTGCAGGTGTGTCCGAAAATTGCGTCATCGGCCGCCCTTTAGTGGTTTGGCTTTCCGCATTCTCGGCCGGACAGGAAAACTTTCCTCATCTAGAATCTCCTGCCCTACCTGGTGGCTCCTCAAAGTGAAAAACGAGTTCGAATCGCAGGGCTTCCGGAGCGCAGCTAATCCTGAACCTGCGTAGGCAGGCGACTGCGATGAGATTCAACCGAGGTGGGGGCTGCGGCGGAGTCTAACTCTCCGCCGCGAAGTGAGTTCAATAGATGTTCTAAGAGAACCGCTAAACGAGAAATGCCCTAGGGCTTGACCACTTCCACGATTGCGCTGTCCGGCCCGGTCCAGGCATCCGAACCTTCATGGGTAAGTTTGCCTGCTGCGTCATCCCAGTGCAGGTGAGTGATGGAGCCCGCACCCTTTTCGTAGGCATAGGTTGTGCCGTCATCGGAAAAAAGCGTGAAGCTGGCATCCGCGCCGGGATAAACGCGCACCTTCTCAATGGCCTGTGTTTGATGCGTGCTCTCGACCGTCACGCCCAGCGGTATGATGGAGCCGGCGCGCACGAACAGCGGGATCGTGTCGATAGGCGCGGACACGGTGATCGTCTGGCCGCCGCTTACCCTCTCATTGGTCCAGTAGTTGTACCAGTCGGTTCCGGCCGGCAAGTAGACCGTGCGGCTGGTCGCGCCCTGCTCGGTGACCGGAGCTACAAGGAATGCCGGGCCGAACATGTATTCGTCGCGCATGTCGGTTACCTTGGGATCGTTGGGGAAATCCAGCGGCAGGGCGCGCATGAAGGGCGCACCGGTGATCCAAGTGTGGTACCCCAGCGAGTAAATGTAGGGCATGAGCTCGTAACGCAGCCGGAGATACTTCTCCAGAATCGGCGCCGCCTGGCTGCCGTAGGACCAAACCTCGTTGCTGGTACGGCTGCCGTGGGCGCGGAAGATGGGCAAAAACGTGGCGTATTGGAACCACCGCGTGTAGAGCTCTGGGTAATCGTCGTAGCCGCCTATGTTGGCCCGGGCGTCCGAGGGATCCAGCAGCGGCGTGTGGGCCGGGTGATGCTCCGGGGGGAGATACTGCCATCCGCCGGTGTCATTGGACCAATACGTGAGCCCCGAGGCGGAAAAATCCAGCCCGGTTGGAATCTGGCGCTTAAAGGCGTCCCAGCTGGGATAAATATCAGAGGACCAGACGATGGCCCCGTTGCGCTGCACGCCCAGGTAGGCGTCACGCGATAGAATCAGGGCCCGCCGTCCCGGCTCATCCTTACGGAAGCCGTTGTAGAGGGCCGCAGTGTGGAAGAGCGGATAGACGTTGAAGAACCTGGTGCCGGGGCCAACGTGGAAGTAGGAGCCATTGGGCGGCAGGTCGGGTTCGGTCTCGTCAGCCCAGAGAGAGTCAAAACCCTTACTGATGATATTGTCGCGGATCGTTTTCCAATACCAAGCAGCGGCATCAGGATTAGTGGTGTCGATGTCGGAGCCCGCGCGGTCATAAGGGAGCCCGTCAATGGGAGTGCCGTCTGCGAGGTGAATGAACCATCCTTTCTGGCGCAGTTCGGCGTAGTAACGGTCCTCGGGCACAAACCTCGGCCAGACGCTGATCATGGTCTCAAAGCCCATGTCGTGGAGCTGTTTGTTCATCGCCGCAGGGTCGGGCCAGAACTTGGGGTCCATGTCCATCTGTCCCATCTTGGTGTAATAGAACCAGTCCACGACCATCACGTCGGCCGGCAGATGGCGGTCACGATAACCCTGGGCGACGTCCAGGACCTCTTTCTGGCTCGCGTAACGCTGCTTGCACTGGATGTAGCCGTAGGCAGCCTTGGGCAGCAGGGGCGTGGGGCCTGTTAGCAGCTTGTAGCCTGCGTAGATCTCGTCCACTGTGGACCCAGCAATCACGAAGAACGACACCCGGTCGCCTACGTCGGAGGTCCATTTGGTCTGCTCGTTAAAGCCCGGCTCGATGGTGGTCCTCGAGGGGTTATCCCACAGTAGCCCGTAACCCTTATTGGTCACCATAAACGGCACGCAGAAACTGGGGCCGCCCGCAGCTTTGTAATCTGCCCAGCAATGGACCGGATGGCCGCGATGATCGAGGAATCCTTCTTGATTCTGTCCCAGGCCGTAGTAGTGCTCGTCGTTCGGCGAGGAGAACGTTGCGCCGACAATGTAGAACGGCGGGTCTGTTGCGCGGCGATCGTGGGCCACGTCTGCCGTGTCGTCTTTGTGGTTGGGCACGGACTGCGACCAGCCGGTGAGTTCCAGCAGCATCTTGCCGTCGGGCGTGCGCAATGTGATGTGCGCGCCTGGAGTGGAGCCGTTGAAATATTTGCGAATATCAATCTCAGTTTGGACCGGTGGCTTGCTAGGGGGAAGATCGCGGTCCACGGTGGCCACAATTCGGGATGACTGGTAAACATCCGCCAGGGGAGTCTGACCGGCACTCCATCCTGAGGCTGCGGGCGCGGCCACCAAACCATATCCTGGCGGTTCCAGCGCGGAGTCGCGATTTAAGCTCAGCGTTACGCGCAGAATGTTAGGCGCATAGGGCTCCAGCACAATGGTCTCGCCCTTATGTGCCAGGATAACTTGGGAGTCTTGAGCATGCGCTGTTCCGCCTATGAGCAGGCTTGCAGCCACGAAGACAAGCATGCTGCTCCGGCGAATGGAATTCATCATTGGAACCTCTTATGGCAGGACTCAGGCTGCAGCCCGCACCACAGCGTGGGCTGGATGAGACAAAGCGGAGACGAACTTCCCGTAACATATCCATTCTATTTCGGGACACAAAAAAAAGAGGAGAAGTGGTGGGGCGGAGCGGTCTAAGAAACCGCCTGCCGCCGCTATCCACCACTTCTCCCCGAAGTGCGACTACTTTAGAACGTGGCTTTCAAGTGCAGTTGGAGTTGGCGCGTCTGGAATTGACCCGTCGCCTCTCCAAACGAACCGTCGTTCATATTCCCGTCTACTCCGCTCGCGTTGACGCGGTTGAACAGGTTAAGGACCTCGCCTCTGGCCTCGAATTTCATCTTGTCTCCGGAGAACCAGGGAAGCGAGAAGCTTTTCCCAAACGTGAAGTTGACGTTGATAAGATTCTCGTTGCGGAAGGTGTTTCGACCGAGGTTCCCTTCCACTCCCAACGCTGGCGTTGGAAATGCCGACTTAAGGAACATCGGGGTTGTGAATGATATCTTTGTACCGCTCGGGTCGTGATTGCCGAAACTGGGTGTGTTCGGGTAATCGTTGTTGTCTCCGTCAGCGTTGTAGTCGCCCCCGGCATCCCCGGTGATTACGCTGCCGCCGATGAAAGCTCCGGTAGCGTTGAAACAATCACCCGCAGGCAGAGTTCCGACCGCTGGATTCGCTGCGCAGACCGGGCTAAAAGACGCCCCGTTGAAGACCGTAAAGGGCAATCCCGATTGCATGATCCACACGCCGCTGAACTCCCATCCGCCCAGTAAATCTCGCTCAAGAGCAGAGTTGTAGTGGCTTGGAGTCTCGTAAGTGCCATCCATCGTGAATTGTTGTCGTATGGCAAAGTCGGACCGGCCACGTTGAAAAGGCAAATTGCCATTTTCGAGGATTGGGCCACCTTGCTGGCCTGAGGTCACCGCTCCACTGTCCAAGGAAGAGGAAGTGCTCAGAGTGTCCTCAGAATTTCCATAGGTGTAAATGGCTTGAAACGCCGTCCCATGTGAGAAGCGGCGCGTTAGCGATGCACTGCCGTACTCGCCTATGGAATTGCCGTCGGAGCTGGCGTAATTAATCCCGCCAAAGTTTGGATTGGGGCGCACTAACGTATCATCGTTTACGATCAAGCTCCCCGCTTGGCGGTTAATGTCCTCATTGAATATCGGCAGGTGATGGGCTGCCGACGCGGAAAAGTTCACCTCAAGGATGAGATCCTTCTGCAATTGCTGCTCCACGCTCAGGGTCCAGTCCAGGACTTCGGTCATTTTGAAGTTAGTACTGTATCCGCCAAGGCCTGCTGGAGTGAGAACGCCATTGACGAAGAGCGCGCCAGTGGTTGGGTTGATCGTGACATTGGCTGTAGGCAGCACGGGGCAGCTTTGAGTGAAGCCCGATGGAGGTGAGCAGAGCTCCCACGTCAGCGGGTGCCCTGGCGTTGAAGTTAAGCTCGGATTGTAAGAGTTTGGCAAGTTGTTTGCCGTTATGTCTGTCATGTGCAGGTACGGCGGTTGAT
>Ga0181538_10001981_pt1 | contig 21929 bp, 18 predicted proteins | sample PEATcosm2014_Bin_40_FD_119773 | JGI IMG/M metagenome (GOLD analysis project Ga0181538, IMG submission 119773) | Peatland microbial communities from MTU Mesocosm Facility, Houghton, MI, USA - PEATcosm2014_Bin23_30_metaG | ecosystem: Environmental > Terrestrial > Soil > Wetlands > Peat | place... | reverse complement strand
GGCGAAGTCGAACCTGATCCCGATGGTCAAGAGCACGGTGGCGGTAGCGAGCGGCAAGGGCGGCGTTGGCAAGTCGACGGTAGCGGCCAACCTGGCTGTGGCGCTCGAGCGCACGGGGGCCCGGGTGGGCCTGATGGACACGGACGTTTACGGGCCGAGCGTCCCCGCGCTGATGGGCGGCGAAGAGCAACCGCATGTGGTGGAAGGCAAGATCGAACCGCCCATCGCCTATGGTGTCAAACTCATCTCGATGGCGTATTTCCTGCCCAAGGATGAAGCCGTCATCTGGCGCGGCCCCATGCTCCACAAGACCATGCAGCAATTCCTGGGCGACGTGCGCTGGGGTGAACTGGATTACCTCTTGATGGACATGCCGCCGGGGACGGGAGATATTCAGTTGAGCCTGTCGCAGACCATCCCGTTAACAGGAGCAGTGATTGTTTCCACGCCCCAGGACCTGGCGCTGACGGTAGCTTCGAAGGCCATCGCAATGTTCCAGAAGCTCAACGTCCCGATTCTGGGTATCATCGAGAACATGAGCTACTTCGTCTGCCCGCACTGCGGAAAGCGAGAGGATATCTTTGGCCACGGCGGGGCACAGGCGGCGGCCCGAAAGCTTGGCTTGCCTTTTCTTGGCGAAATCCCGCTCGACCCTGTCATTCGCGTGCAAAGCGATAAGGGCAGACCTACCGCACTGGACGGGGAGACAGCGAACGGAAAAGCCTTCGCGCAGGTAGCGGCGGCCCTTGCGCAACAGGTGAGCTTGGCGAACCAGCAGGCGATTAGTATCGAGTAGTAAATCGTCCGTGGTCCGTAGTCTGTCGTCCGTTGTGAGCTGCCATTCCCCGGCAGATAAGTGCAGCGGACCACGAACAACTGACAAAGGACGTCGTTCTTATGGCCCACATCCCAACCAAAGTAAAACTCGACGCCGGGAACGACACGCTTTCCATCCTTTGGACGGACGGCCATGCCAGCGTGTACTCGTACCGCACGCTGCGGGACCGCTGCCCGTGCGCAACTTGCACCGAAGGGGGCGAGGCGCAACGGCAGCCAGCGGGCCTGCTACCCATGCTGGGCGTGAAAGCATTGAAACCGGAGCGCGCAGAACTGGTCGGACGCTACGCCCTCCAGATCTATTGGAACGACGGCCATTCCACGGGAATCTATTCCTTCGATTACCTGCGCAGCCTTTGCTCTTGCCCGCAGTGTGAACTTGAACGCCAAATCAGCCAGACCTCCGGCTAGTGTCCGGAGTCGGAAGTTCGTAAAAAGATTCTCGCTCCTGCGCGACTATTGTCCGGAGCCCCGTCAGGGGCGGAATGGAGTAGCCCAGGGCGCGATAAGCTGTGAAAAAAATCGATGCCTGTCATCCTGAGCGAAGCGAAGGATCCCAGCAGTTTCTTATGGTTCAGCGATTTACGAACAACTGCAGAGATCCTTCGCTGCGCTCAGGATGACATGTTCCCAATTTCTTCACATCTTCTGAGCCCCGGGTGAGGGTGGTGTCCGCGCGATCCGTCGGCTGACAGGCTCAATACTTCGACGAACTTCTGACTCAAGACATCAGCAGTCATTGGCTCGAATGATGGTGCGGGGCGGTTCGCGAACCGCCACTACAGAAAAATGTGGTACCATCTCCAAAGGGCTTGACTGCATATTTCGAGAACCTGGAGGGTGCTATGGGATGGCCTGCTTTGAAGGTGCTCGGCGTGGTTTGCATTGGTCTTTTGGCTCCGTTGCTGGTTTCATCGGAAACCGGAACGCCGTCTCGCGGCCTGCTCCTGGTGGCCAATAAAGGCAATCAAACACTGGGGATTATCGATCCTGAGGAGGGCCGTCAAGTGGCGGAAGTTCCGGAAGGAGGAATCACCGGCCACGAGGTCGCCGCTTCGCCCGACGGGCAGACGGCCTATGTGCCGATTTACGGGAACTCCGGCGTGGGCAAGCCCGGCACAGACGGCCGCACCATGGCGGTGATCGACGTCGCCAGCCGTCACGTGGTCAGGACGCTGGACTTCGACAAGCCGCTACGACCGCACTGCGCCGTCTTCGGTCCCAAGAACGGCCTACTGTACGTCACCACCGAGCTTGCCAATTCCATAACCGTCATTGACCCGAAGACCCTGCGAATCGTTTCTTCCATTCCCACCGGGCAGCGCGAATCGCACATGCTGGCCATCACGCAGGACGGGCAGCGCGGTTACACCGCCAACGTGGGGCCGGGAACGGTATCGGCCATTGACCTGGTGGCGAAGAAAATCCTGGCGATCATTCCCATCTCGCGCGACACCCAGCGCATCGCGATTTCTCCCGACGATCGCTGGGTTTTCACCGCTGACCAGACCGCGCCTCGACTGGCGGTAATCGACACCTCGACAAACACGCTGAAAACCTGGGTAAACCTTCCCACTGTGGCGTACGGCACGGCAGCGACGCCAGACGGACGTTGGCTTCTCATCACACTTCCAGACGCCAACAAAATCGGCGTGCTCGATATCAAAACGATGAAGATTTCGAGAACCGTTGCGGTGGGCAAGATGCCGCAGGAAATCGTGGTGCGCCCCGATGGGGAAGTAGCTTACGTGTCCTGCATGGCTGCTGGGAAGATCGCAGCCGTCAATCTGAAGACCTGGGCCGTGGACAAGATGATTGCCGCAGGAAAGGATGCCGATGGGCTTGCCTGGGCGCCGGAGAAGCCATAGGCTGACTGGGAGAGTGGGAAGAAACCCCTCACCCGTCCTGCCCCGGCTGATGAAATCGCCGGATCGGGACACCCTCTCCCCACGGGAGAGGGCTCGAAACAATCGTCGTGGACGGTCCTCTCTCTTGGGGAGCCTGTGTGAGAACTCGCTCATCGTGTCATCCTGAGCGCAGCGAAGGATCTCGCAGTTTTGGATTGTTATCGATTTACGAACAACTGCAGGGATCCTTCGCTTCGCTCAGGATGACAGATTTCTGATTTGTTCACATGTTCAGATGGCGGTGAATTCACCGTCTTCGGTTCGCCTTTAAATAATCTCCACCTGGCAATTCTTCACCAGAGACTTGAATCGCTGGGCATCCGCGTCGCTGCCCACGATGGCGGCGTAATGCATAGGCACGGCGATTTTCGGCTGGATCGCCTTGGCCGCTTCCACCGCTTCCTCGACCGTCATCACATAGGTGCCGGAGACGGGGAGAAGCGCAATATCACACTCGATGGATTTCATTTCCGGAATGAAATCGGTATCGCCGGCAAAATAGACGCGCGTCCCATCCATCACAATGATGAAGCCCAGTTTCTTGTCTTCCTTGGGGTGGAACGGCTTGCCCGGCTCCCGGAACTTGTTCACGTTGTAAGCGGGGACAGCTTCGATTTCAACATTATCGATGCTGACTTTTGCTCCCGGCTCGAGGAACTTCGTTTCCTTCGCCTTCACCTGCTTCAGCCCATCTTTGCAACTCACGCTGGCCACGACGGTCGTTTTAGGTGAAGTCACCTTCTGAAGGTCTTCCAGACTGAGGTGGTCGAAATGCTCGTGGCTTATCAAAACGATATCAGCCTCATCTCCTTTCGTGACCTTGAACGGGTCGGTATAGATAATCTTCGAGCCTTGTATGCGGAAGGTATCATGCGCAATGCGGCTGAACTCGAGATTCATAAGTTTCATCGCGAGGCCTCCAATCGTTGCATCAAATTACCCGTAATGGCCGCTGTTGTTCCGCGCGCCACAAACCAGAATATCATTAACTGAAGTGGCGCGGCACGGCCACAGAGCCTAATGCGCGCTGCTTACTGACTGGCCGCACAGGGCGGTTCAGCACCGTGTTTTGTGGTAATATACCGCTCCACTCAGCGTTTTCTCTGGACGCCGATCGGTGCGGGCGGGTGGGGCCTGCGATACCGGCTCTTAAACGCCAAACCAAAACTTCCTTGCTGATGTTGTTAGGGTGGCTGACATGCAAATACCTCAGAAATGGGCGAGTTCACCAATCTGGTTCGCGGCGAGGGCAATTCTCTTGTTAGCTCTGGGCCTTCAAACGGCCGCTGCGCAGCAATCCCCGCCCAGCGTGCGGATCGATCTCGACCAGGCCGTTCAAATGGCGGTAGCCCACAACCATTCCTTGAAGGCCGCTCGCACCCAGATCCAGCAAAGCGAGGCAGAGGAAATCACAGCGGGCCTCCGGCCGAACCCCGTGTTCACATACGACGACCTGTACCTGCCGATCTTCACTCCCAGCCAATTCACTTCGAACTTTATCGATTCGACGACCGAATTTGACCTCGGACTCAGCTATACGATTGAGCGAGGGCATAAGCGCCAAGCGCGCCTTCGCGCAGCCAAGGATCAGACCTCCGTGACGCGCTCGCAGGTGAGCGATACGGAACGGGGATTGACGTTCAACGTGGCGCAGCAGTTCGTCGGCATCCTGCTGGCCAAATCAACTTTGCAATTCGCGAATCAGGACTTGGCCAGCTATCAGCAGACCGTGAATCTCAGCTCGGAGCAGTACCAGGCAGGGGCCATCAGCGAGGGCGACCTGCTGAAAATCAAGCTGCAATTGCTGCAATTTCAGATGGACGTCTCGCAAGCCCAGTTGAGCCTGGTGCAGGCTTACGCCAGCCTGCGGGCGCTCGAGGGCTACGATGCGCTTCCGGCGGGTTACGACGTGGTGGGCGACCTCGCTTACGAGCCCTTGAAGCTCAATCAGGAGGACCTGCAACTCAAAGCGCTGCAACTGCGGCCGGACTACGTCGCGGCGCAGCAGGGCGTGACCGCCTCCCAGAGCCAGTACTCCCTGGCAAAGGCGAACGGCAAGCGCGACTTGACCGCCACCTTCGACTACACTCACGTTTCATCCTCAAACGACGCCGGCCTGACCCTCAGCATCGAAATCCCTATTTTCGACAAGAATCAGGGCGAGATCGCGCGCACCAATTACGCCATCGGCCAGGCGCAGGAAACCAAGACCGCCGCCCAGGAAACCGTGATGACGGACGTGGCCAACGCCTACGAGGCATTCAAAACCGGGGACCAAGTGGTGCAACTTTATCTCTCCGGCTACCTCAAGCAGGCCCAGGACTCGCGTGATATCAGCGAATACGCTTACAAGCGCGGCGCCGCCAGCCTGCTCGATTTCCTGGATGCGGAGCGAAGCTACCGCTCCACCCAATTGGCTTACCGGCAGGCTTTAGCCACCTACATGCTGGCCATCGAACAGTTGCGAGAAGTCGTAGGAACGAGGAAACTGCAATGAAAACGACATCCAGCTCACAAGTGAAAAGCGGCCCCGACACAGCCAGGCCAGGAGTCTGTATGAAGAGTCCATTAGTGTGTCATTCCGAGGAGCCGCAGGCGACGAGGAATCTCGCACTGCGCTTGAAAACATTCGGAGCGAGATTCCTCGCTTCGCTCGGAATGACAGCCTTGGTGCGTTTTTACACGGACTCGTCAGTGCCACGCGACAACGGCCCAGGCTGTAGGGGCAGTTCGCGAACCGCCCCTACTGGTGGGCTCGCCGCTCTCGGGGCTCTCATCGTCGTGGGATTACTATTCATGGGGGCGTGCGGGCAGCACAACGGGGAGGCCGGGTCCTCTTCGGTCTCCTTTGGGGCCGCTCCGGGCGAGGAGGCCAAAGCGGAACTCTTCACCGTCCCGGCGGACCAGATGGAGCACGTCCAGGTGGCGCCGGTCGAGGTGACGCGTCTGCCCCGGGTGCTTCGGCTGACGGGTTCAGTGGCTTACAACAATTTCAAAACCACTCCGGTGATTTCGCAAATCGGCGGCCCGGTCGCGCGGATTTTGGTCTCACCTGGCGAAGTTGTCCGCACCGATCAACCCATGCTGTATGTGAGCAGCCCGGACTACGCGCAGTTGCGCGCAACCTACCTGAAGGCTCGCGATGCCTTGGCCTTGGCGGAAAAGGGTTATAACCGCTCGAGCGACCTCTACGCGCATCATGCTATTGCCGAGGCTGACCTTCAGCAGGCCGAATCCACGCGCAACCAGGCCGAGGCGGATCTTCAGTCCGCCGAGCAATCGCTGAAGGTGCTGGGGATCGACCAACTCGACGGCTTGCTGAAGAAACCCGTTTCACCGGAGATTCCCGTACTGGCGCCCCTGGCGGGGGAGGTTGTCGAAAGGCTGGTTGCGCCCGGACAAGTGCTGCAAGCGGGAGCGACGCAGTGTTTCACCATCTCCGATATGAGCACGGTGTGGGTGCTCGCCAATGTGTACGAGCACGACCTGGGATATGTCCACCTGGGCGACGCGGTGGTGATCCAGACTGACGCTTACACTAACTCCTTCAGCGGAAAAATCTCCTATATCGCTACGGCCCTGGACCCCAACTCGAGAACCCTTCAGGTGCGCATTGAGACCAATAATCCCGGGAAGAGGCTGAAGCGGGATATGTATGTGACCGCCATCGTTCACGCCGGAGTCACGGAAGGCGCGCTCACGGTGCCGGACGCCGCGCTTCTTCGGAACAACGAGAATCAACCGTTTGTTTACCTTCTGGCAAATGCCGGCCCGCCGGACCAATTCGCCGAGAGGTTGGTTACCATTGGAGACAGCCAACAGGGCAAGACGCAGATTCTGACGGGACTCCGCGCCGGCGAACGGGTGGTGGCGGACGGGAGTTTGTTCCTGCAATTTGCGAATTCGTTCCAGAGGTAGGGAGCAAGAAACTGGTTGGACGGGATGATGATTCAGCAACAAATGCAAAGAGACAGCCCTCTCCCTTGGGGAGAGGGTGTCCTGTTCCGGCGCTTTCATCAGCCGGGACGGGACGGGTGAGGGGTTTCTTTTTCAGTGCCACGCAGACCATGTTAGCCATGGTTAAACGCGGGCTGATGCCGAGCTCCAGCAGGAGAATATCGAGGGCACACGGAAGTGACCCCTCACCGGTCGCACGACGGCTGAAGAAGACGCCGTCGCGCGACACCCTCTCCCCAAGGGAAAGGGCAGGTGTCAGATCTTTAGACGACTGAAAACTAATTATGATTCATCGCATCGTACAACTCGCATTAAGCCAGCGGTTCCTGGTAGTGATGATGACTATCTTTGTGGTGGTGGCAGGCATCATCGCCTTCCAGCGCATGCCGGTGGACGCGTATCCGGACCTCTCGCCGCCCATGGTGGAGGTCATCACGCAGTGGCCGGGGCATGCCGCGGAAGAAGTCGAGCGGCTGGTGACGCTGCCCATCGAAGTGGAAATGAACGGCATCCCGCGCCTGGAGTTCAAGCGCTCCATTTCGCTCTACGGGCTCTCCGACGTGATCTTGACGTTCGAGGAAGACGCGGACGATTACTGGGCGCGTCAGGTCACCTTCGAACGCCTGAGCGACGCTAATTTGCCCGACGGGGTAACGCCTTCGCTTGCGCCCCTGTACTCACCCAGCGGGCTTGTCTACCGCTACATCATCGAAAGTCCTGACCACTCGCCCCAGGATCTCAAGACCATCGAGGATTGGGTGCTCGAGCGGGCCTACAAATCGGTCCCGGGCGTGGCTGACGACTCCGGGTTTGGCGGCACGGTGATGCAATACCAGGTGCTGCTGGACCCCGCCCGGGTTTATGGATACCACATCACCATCCCGCAAGTGGTTCAGGCCCTCTCGGCCAACAACGCCAACGCCGGAGGCGGGTTCTATTCGCAGGGAGGCCAGTTCTACTACGTGCGGGGCCTGGGGCTGGTGCGCGATACCAAAGACATCGGCGAAATCGTAGTTACCAGCGTCAACGGCGCTCCCGTGCGCGTCAGCGATATCGGCGAAGTGGAGATGGGGCACGCGCCTCGCCTGGGTGAGTTCGGCTTTCAGAAAAACGATGACGTTGTCGAGGGCGTCATCCTGATGCGACGGGGAGAACAGACTCAGAACGTCCTGAAGGGAGTGGAGGAGAAAACAAGGGAACTCAATGAGCAGGTGCTCCCCAAGGACGTCAAGGTTCGCCCCTACTACGACCGCAGTGACCTGGTGAAACTGACAACGGACACTGTCGAGAATAACCTGCTGCGGGGCATGGTGCTGGTGTTGATTGTTCTGGTCTTCTTTCTGGTGAGCTTTCGCGCGGCCCTGATTACGGCGCTCACCATCCCGTTGGCGCTGCTCTTTTCGTTCATCATTATTCATGCGCGGAATATCTCCGCCAACCTGCTCTCCATCGGCGCCATCGACTTCGGCATCATTATTGACGGCACGGTGGTGATGGTCGAGAACATCTACCGCGAGCTGGGTGCGAGGCACGGGACCGACTACAAGCTGCACGAAGTGATCGCCGCGGCGGCGCGCGACGTTGACCGCCCGATCTTCTATTCCGTGGCGGTCATCATCGCCGGTTACCTGCCCATCTACGCGCTGCAGGGGCCTTCCGGCAAGCTCTTTCATCCCATGGCCGACACCATGTCTTTTGCTCTGATTGGTTCCTTGATCCTCGCGCTGACTCTGGTTCCCGTGATGGCGTCCTACTGGTTCAGGAAAGGTGTAAAGGAAAAAACCAATCGCGCCTATGAGTGGTTCAAGCGGGAATATGCCAGCGAGCTGAGTTGGTGCCTGGACCGCCCCAAGCTGACCATCCTGATCGCCACCGCGATCTTCGTCGCCACTTTGCTGCTTGTCCCTTTTATCGGCGGCGAGTTCATGCCTCACCTGGATGAGGGCGCACTGTGGGTCCGGGCTACGATGCCTTACACGATCTCATTCGAGGAAGCCGCCATAGTTACACCCCAGATTCGCGATATCCTGATGTCCTATCCTCAGGTCACGGTGGTGGGTTCGGAGCTAGGGCGGCCGGACGATGGAACCGACCCTACAGGCTTTTTCAACGTTGAATTCTACGTGGGCCTCAAGCCGTACAAAGACAAGGCGTGGGCGGGATCGCTTCACACCAAGCAGCAGCTTACGGAGGCGCTGCGCGACCGGCTCAAAGCCTTTCCTGGCATTATCTTCAATTTCACCCAGCCTGCTGAGGATGCCGTTGATGAAGCTTTGACCGGTTTGAAGAGCGCCTTGGCGGTAAAAGTGTATGGCGCGGACTTGAATGTGCTGCAAGACGCGGCATTGAAGATCAAGGAAACGCTCGCCAGGGTTCCGGGGTTCTCGGAATTGACGGTGGTGCGCGAGCTTGGCCAGCCAACCCTCCTGATTGATGTCGATCGGGCGAAGATTGCCCGCTACGGAATCAATGTTTCAGATGTGGAGGCCGTGATCCAGGCGGCCATCGGCGGGCAGGCGGCGACGCAAGTCATCCAGGGCGAAAAACTGTTCGACCTGATAGTGCGCATGCGGCCGCAGTTCCGCGAGAGCTCTCAGGAAATTGGAAATCTGCTGGTCGGAACTCCCTCAGGCCAGCAGATTCCGTTGAAGCAGCTAGCGGATATCCGGCAGGGGAACGGCGCATCGTTCATTTATCGCGAGAACAACTCGCGCTACATCGGAATCCAGTACAGCATTGTGGGCCGCGATCTGGAGCGGGCCGTCGATGACGGACAACGGGCGGTGCGCAAGGCCGTGCATCTCGGGCCTGGCTACCGCCTGGAATGGGGCGGTGAATACAGCGAGTTCCTCGCAGCCCGCGCTCAACTCACGGTCATCGGCCCCATCACGGTGTTGCTGATCTTTCTCATCCTCTTCGCGCTTTACGGGAATTTCAAGTTTCCCGTCATCGTGATGCTTAGCGTCGTTATGACGGAGCCGGTGGGGGCGCTGCTGGCACTCAAGCTGACCCACACCCCCTTTAGTGTGTCTTCCGCACTGGGCCTGCTGGTGCTGATGGGCGTTTCAGTTGAGACGGCAGTCATCGACGCTTCTTACATCAATAAGCTGCGCCTCCAGGGCGAAGAGATACGGAAGGCTACCTTCGACGCCTCGCTGGTCCGCCTGCGGCCCATCATGATGACGGCTCTGGTGGCCTGCCTCGGCTTGCTGCCGGCGGCGCTCTCCACCGGAATCGGCTCCGACTCGCAGAAGCCTTTTGCGATTGTGATTGTCGCCGGCTTGATTTCCCGGCTCTTCCTGGGGCGCATAGTGAGCCCGGTGCTTTACCAGTTGGTGGCTCGCGAGGGTGACGTGTTGCAGGTGTGATTCGATTCCCCCCACGATTGGTCGGCGGGCAACGAACCACCACCCCCAACCCCTCCTCATCTGAGGAGGGGAGCCGTAAAATTCCCCTACTTCGATAAGGAGGGGCTAGAGGTGGTTGGATCAGCTGGAGGCCTGAAGCCGCGAATCTCCGCTGTCCCGCCGGTGCTGTTCCAGTTTGGCCCGTAACGCCGGCTTCCAGCCGGCACCCGAGCCGCCAGGATGGCGGCGCTACGCCCAGATTGGGACAGCGCTGTTCCGCCGCGCGAATTGCATTTCCCGGAAGGGGTCGATAAAATCGAGTAATGGGTTTGGTTGGGTTCAACAACAAGTAAGGAGGTTCGTCATTTGATTCGCAAAAATTGGTCCAGTTATCAATTATGGGTCGCGGTTTTACTTCTTGTGACGTGGGTGTCGATTGCCCACGGGGTGGCAAGAGTCAAGGCGAATGCAATTGACGATACCGCCCTGGACGAGAAGATCACCACCTTCGTTCGCGCCAGATTTGGTATCCCGGACACCGTGAAGATTTCCGCCTCGCCTTTTCAGGCGTCGAATTTCCAGGGCTTTCTCGCGTCCACAATTACTACCGACGACGGCAAGCAGCAGAAGAATACCAGCGTGTTTGTTACCGCCGACCGCCACTATCTGATCGTGGGGATGCTTTTTCCTCTCGGCAAAGATCCCAAGAACGAGATCGTCCAGCACATCCGTCAGGAATTCAAGGTTCCTGAAACTACCACCCTCACCGTGGGGCCATTCCATGACTCGGGCATTCCCAACTTCCTGGCGACCACGGTGGCGGCGCAAAGCGATAAGGGGAAACAGACTGAGGATTTTTACGCCACTTCGGATAACCACGTGTTCGTGATGGGCAAGATCCTCAACTTGGGCGTGGACCTGCGGCGCGAGGCGCTCAAAACCATCGTCACCACCAACCAGCCTTCTCAAGGCCCGGCGCACGCTCCGGTGATCATCGTGGAATACGCGGACCTGGAGTGCCCGATGTGCGGGAAGCTCCATTTATTCCTTGAAAATGACCTCCTGCCCAAATACGGGGACAAAGTTCGGGTTATCTTCAAGGAGTTCCCCTTAGTCCAGATCCACGACTGGTCGCTGACCGCCGCCATCGCCAACGAATGCGTCTACAAGCTGAAGCCCGAGGCTTTCGCGCCTTACCGCACGCTGATTTTCCAGAACCAGACTACTACCAACGCCGCCAATGTCCGCGACAACCTGCTCGGCTATGCTGACCAGGTGGGTGTGGACCGCTCCAACCTGGCAGGTTGTCTGGATTCCAAAGCCTCGATGCCGCGCATCGACGAGGGGACCAGCGAAGCGAAAAAATTGGAAGTTCAGAGCACTCCAACCTGCTTCATCAATGGGCGAATGCTGGTGGGATTCGTTTCCCCCGACGCCTATTACAAGGCCGTCGATGAGGCGTTGCAGGAGGGCGGCAAGAAGGGAAGCAAGTAGCATCGCCTGGCTATGGGACGGTGCTCGGTGACCGCCACGTCCAACTCTCGCTCATTTCCCGAGACTCAGAAGGCGTGAGAGAATTCGCAGTGTGTCATCCTGAGCGAAGCGAAGGATCTCTGCACTTGTTTGTAAATCGTTGGATCTCAGGAAACTGCAGAGATCCTTCGCTGCCTTGAAAATGACTCCCCTCCTCAGCGGGAGGAGGGGTAGGGGTGGTGGGTGGACTCATCGGCAACGCGCAACCACCCCCCACCCCTCCTTACCAAGGAGGGGAACCATTTTCCTGCCAAGTGGTGAGCCGAAAAGTTGGGAGGAAATATGAGAACGAAGAATGGCATCTTGGCCTCGAACATAATTCTCTTTCTATTCCTCAGCTTGGGAAACGTTGCGACAGTCGCCGGCCAGGGGATGTGGGGGAGCCGATCGGGCGAGAGCGGAGATCGACTTGGGGTCGAAAGGATGATGGCTTTGCTGGATAGCGACCGGGTGAAAAGTTACCTGGGGCTGGATGGCTCGCAAATAGAGAGGCTTCGACAAATCGCGCTCGATACGGAGAAGGCGAGTGTGAAGATCCGAGCCGACATCGAGGTGCGCAGCATCGACCTGAAGGAAGCTCTTCGCGCTGATAAAGCCGACCGCGACGCGATTCTGAAAAATGTGCAGGAAATCTCGGACCTTCGCGGACAGTTGATGAAGAGTTATGTCGAGGCGGTCCTCTCGGCCAAGGCGGTCCTTTCCCCCGAACAACAAAGGAAGATCATGTTTTTCATTGAGAATCGGGGAGAGGGCGGACCAGCGGGGGAAGAACGCCGAGGCATGGGCGCCCGGCCTCGGCCGCAGGCGGCGCCCCAACCTGCGCCCACGCACCCAGGCGAACCGCCGGTGCAGTAAGCCAACGGAGGTCTTTCACGCGGGAGTGACCGCGTGAAGGAGCAGCGCGCCTTCTTGCTTGAAATTCCGCATTTGTTCCGCGTCGCGGAACCAGCGCCTGGTGTAAACGTCCGGGGTAGGCGAGGGGTCGGGAATGCGGCGGTGGTCAACGGCTTCGAATCCAGCTTGGCGGAAAAGCCCGGCCCACTCGTCGGCGGACAATAGATGAGTCGGCACTTTCAATTGCCCGCCCCATTGGTGGCAGTGCGGATTGTCGCGGTAGTAGTTGATCAGAATCCATGCGGCGCAGCCCGGTGAGAGCACGCGGAAGATTTCGCGGACGCCTTGCGCGGGGTCAGGCCAGTAATAGGCGGACTCGACGGAAAGAACCTTAGTGAAGTGGCCGCCCTCCCAGGGAATCGCATCGACGCCCCCACATGCAAAGACAACGTTCGGCAGTTGGGCGCTCAATGCCTGTGCCCGGCCGACCATGGAGTCAGATACGTCCATCCCCGCCGCCAAGCCCGCGGAAACCAGCGGCGCAATCCTGCGCACCAGCCAACCCGTTCCACAGCCCACATCGAGGACTTTGTCCTGAGGCTTGAATTCAATGAGCGCCAGCATCGGCTCGACGATCGGAAGATGCGACTGCTCCATTTCGTCGCCGCGGCCCGCTTCCGCCCAGCGGTTGAATTCCTCGCGAAGGTGATTTTCGACTGCTCGTTCAGTCATGTCTAGGCTGGTCTAGGCTGGAACCGGCTTGGCGTTTTGAATCGTAACTGTTGGCTCACGCGCCGGTACCGGGATGGGCAAACCACGTTCGCGAAGTAACTCGAGATGTTCCACCATGCCCCACTTGGCCTTGTAGAGACAATCTTCGATGGAATTGCCGACGCCGGTAAAGCCTTCCAGGTCGGGAGAGTAAAAGCCGAAGAAATTGGGGTCTTCGGTGGCTTCAATAACGAGGGAGTATTTGATATCGATCATCAGGAATTACCTCTCTTAATTCCTGCCGCTTTTAGTATTGCTGCACAGGTCCCCGTTGGCACCTCTTTCGAACCATGGTAGTCAACCCGGATCAGGTGTTCCGTTCCAAGCTTGGAATAGTAGCGAATCGAGCCTTTTTCCTTCAGCAGTCTAAACCCTTCACGCTCTAGTATCCGCACTAACTCGCTGAACTTCATGAAAGCAACCTGCTAGCCTTGCACTTTCGTGAGCAACTCCACAAACTTCTGCTCCCGCTCCCCCTGATCGAGTCCCAGGTGTTTCTCCAAGACCTGCGTGGTATTCATGGAGCAGAACTTGGGGCCACACATGGAGCAGAAGGCGGCGTCTTTATAGGTCTCGTTGGGCAGCGTCTCGTCGTGCATGGAGCGGGCCATCTCGGGATCGAGCGAAAGGTCAAACTGCTTGTTCCAATCGAAGAGGAATCGCGCGTAGGAGAGCGCGTCGTCGCGGTCGCGTGCGCCAGGGCGATGCCGCGCAACGTCGGCCGCATGAGCGGCAATCTTATAGGCGATGATTCCCTGCCTCACGTCGTTCTTATCCGGGAGTCCGAGGTGTTCTTTAGGCGTCACATAACAAAGCATCGAGGCGCCGTGCCAGCCGATCATAGCCGCGCCGATGGCCGAGGTGATGTGGTCGTAACCGGGCGCGATGTCGGTGACTAGTGGGCCCAGGGTGTAAAACGGCGCTTCGTGGCACATCTCGATTTCCTTGTCCACCTGGAGCTTGATCTGGTCGAGAGGAATGTGCCCGGGGCCTTCGATCATCACCTGAACGTCATACTCCCAGGCCTTCTTGGTGAGTTCGCCCAGGGTCTTGAGTTCCGCGAATTGCGCCTCGTCGCTGGCGTCCGCGAGGCAGCCGGGGCGCAGGCCATCGCCCAAGGAAAATGACACGTCGTATTTCTGGAAAATCTTGCAGATCTCCTCGAAGTGAGTGTAGAGAAAATTCTGCTGCTTGTTTTCCACGCTCCACTCGGCCAGAATCGCGCCGCCGCGGCTGACGATGCCGGTGATGCGTTTCCGTGTCATGGGGATGTACTCGCTCAATACGCCGGCGTGAATCGTCATATAATCCACGCCCTGCGCCGCCTGCTCCTCGATGACTTCGAGCATGATCTCCGGTGTCAGTTCGCGCACCCGAGTGACGCGCGAAAGGGCTTCATAAATGGGCACCGTCCCGATGGGGACAGGACTGTGGCGCAGAATCGCTTCCCGGATCTCGTGAATATCGCCGCCCGTCGAAAGGTCCATGGCCGTATCGGCGCCAAAATGCACGGCGGCATGGAGCTTTTCCAGTTCCTGATCGATGTTGGAAGTGGTTGCGGAATTGCCAATGTTGGCGTTGATCTTACATTTCGCCGCAATGCCGATGGCCATGGGCTCAAGCTCGAGGTGGCGGACGTTGGCCGGAATGATCATGCGCCCGCAGGCCACCTCGGACCGGACAGTTTCCGCGGGAAGGTTCTCGCGCTTGGCCACATACTCCATTTCTTCCGTAATGATCCCCTGGCGCGCGTAGTGCATCTGCGTCACTACGGGCCCGGTACGCTTCCTTACCCAATCGCTCCGAATTGGAGGCAACATAGAATTCTCCTCCTGCTTACAAATTCCCGCTTGTAGCGCCGACCTTCAGGTCGGCATCGCGGTGCTGACCTAAAGGTCAGCGCTACGATTTATTCCCCGAAAATCCAGTTTAGCGCCTGACTCGATCTGCCGCAAGCTAGCACCCTTGTAGGGGAGGCCTAGGCCTGCGCGGACCCGGTCTCCGCGTTTTCCGTGAGGAGCGCCCTGAGCCCCTCCGGAGTCTTCACAGTCGGCAGGCACGAAGACCCGACGCACACGAGCGCCAAAGGTGTCTCGGCAAGTGGTAAATTGGGCAGCGTCGCGGCGAGCCCTGGAGGAAGTTCGCCGTTCTTTAACGCGGCCGGGGGAAACGCGAAGACTCGCTTGTGCGCGCGCGGCGTCCAGTAGGCAGTGGTCAGGAGTTCGGATGTCCGCTCGTCCTTGGGCTCTCCAACTACCACAACTTCCAACGGGGACTCCAGGTGACTCAGCAACGCCAATCCGTAGGTCGAGGCAAAAAGGCCGTATTCGGCGGCTTTCGACGCAAACAAAGCCAAGGTTTCTTCCGCCTTGGCGCGGAAATCCGGACGCTCCGCGAGGCCGGCGAGGCGGTCGAGGACGAGGACCGCTACAGAATTTCCGGCCGACGTCGGAGAATCTTGAAAGGGTTTCCGAAGCATCGTGAGGTTTCCAAGCCGGTCATTCAGGTCGCGCGCCGCGTCAAAGAATCCACCGCCCTGTTCGTCCCAGAAGCGGCGCAAAGTGATTTCCATCAACCGCAACGCGCGGTCAAAATAGATATGAGCGCCGGTGATCTCATAGGCGTCCAATAGCGCGGCAACCATGAACACCTGGTCGTCCAGTAGTCCCTCGACGCCAGCCTGACCGTTCACGAGGCTGTGGTACATTCCTCTTTCAGGATCGTAAGCTTTGGCGAGAAGCAGATCGAGCGTTGCCAGCGCCCGGTCGCGCGCCTCCGCCAAACCCAAAGTTTTAAACGCTTCGAGCAGGGCGGAAATCATCATTCCGTTCCAACTGGCATATATGGTTTTGTCCACAAACGGCGTCGGCCGCTTGGCGCGCGCTTCCCGCAGCTTGGCCTTGGCACTCGTCAAAATCTCGACGACCTCTTCAGGCTTCAGTTCCAAGCGCGCAGCAATGGCTTCGAGGGGTTGATCAACGAACAGGACGTTCTTGGCGGGGTTGTGCTGCATTTCGCCTTGAAGCTCGATGTGGTAATACAGCGACACCACGTGTGCTTCGAGCGGATCGAGAACCGCCTTGATTTCTTCGAGCGTCCAAGTGAAGTAGTCGCCATCATCTTCCAAGCTGAAGTCCGCGTCCTGGCTGGCGTAGAATCCACCTTGCGGGTCGGAGAGAACATTCCCGACAAAGGAAAGAATGCCCTCGGCGATCTCCCGGAAGAAGCTATTTCCCGTTATCTGATATGCGCGCAGGTAGTTTCCCAGCAAGCCCGCGTTGTCATACGCCATCTTCTCGAAATGCGGCACAATCCAGCGCTCGTCCACCGCGTAGCGATGAAAGCCGCCACCCAGTTGGTCGTAAATCCCTCCGCTCCCCATGTGCTCGAGCGTGCTGGTTACCACGCTTAGCAACCCGGTCTGGCGATTGTGGAGATAAGTCTCCAGCAACAAGTCGAGGGCGCCAGGGTGCGGGAACTTCGGGGCGTTGCCGAACCCGCCGAACCGCGCGTCGAACATTCCGTGAATGCTCTCGAGAAGCGAGTTGAGAACTTCTTTGCTTGCCGGCCCGCCGTCGCGAGGGAAGCGTTCCACCCCGGCCAGCGCTTCGGAAATCTTCCGCGCGCTCTCCAGGACTTGCTCCCGTTGCGCTTTGTAGCTTTGCGCCACGGCTTCCAGCACGCGTCGCATCCCCGGACGGCCGTATTGGTCGTCCGGCGGGAAATAGGTTCCGCCGTAAAACGGTTTGCCATCGGGCGTGAGGAACGCCGTCAGCGGCCATCCCCCCTGCCCGGTCAGAGCGCTTACGGCAGTCTGATATCGAGAGTCAATATCCGGCCGCTCGTCGCGATCCACCTTGACCGCCACGTAGTGCTCGTTAATCACTCTGGCAACTTCCGGGTTCTCGTAGCTCTCCCGGTCCATCACGTGACACCAATGGCACCAGACTGCCCCGATATCCAGAAGAATGGGTTTGTCCTGTTCGCGAGCCCGCGCGAAGGCCTGGTCTCCCCACTCCCGCCAATTGACAGGCTGGTGCGCAGCACTGCGCAGATAAGCGCTTGCGGCACGCGCGAGTTCGTTCGTGGGTGAGTTAGAATCCATCAGCCTCAAAATCAGTCGACAGTTGACAGTCAACAGTCGACAGTCAGCGTTCAAATATCCGCATGGCGTCCGTGGCGCTGATCAAGAGTCCGGAGTCGACAGCCAAGGGCAATTCGAAGTTAATGCTCTCGACTGTTAACTGTCGACTGTTGACTGCCCTTCCGTCACTGCACGCGTGACGGCTTCGGCGGCTCTTCCTCGGGTCGCACATCGTCCAGGGGTTTGCGTCCTGCGAAGCCTTCCTCAATGCCGTGCCAGTATCCGATGCGCTCTTCGCCAAGCTTCCAGCAGAGATAAACCTTCTCGCCTCCCCGCAGGCTTGGAAAGTCGACCAACCCCGTATCCAGATCTTTCACCAGGCACCCGGTTTGTTGAATCTCATCCACCGTGTGGTTCAACAGCTCTTCGACCTTTTCGCGCTGGTTCTTCTTGCGGTTAAGCTCCGCAAAAGGTGGAAGCGAGCCACCCAGCATCATAATCCGTAGCGCCGCGTTGGAGATTTCCGTGGTAATGCTGTCCAAGGCGCGCTTCTGCTTTTGCGCCTCCTCGAGAAACGGCTCGATGGCGGGCAATAGCTCTTCGGCTTCGCGACGGTCGAAATATTTTTCAGCCATAGAAGAACAGTCAACAGTCAAAAGTTGAGAGTCGAAAGTCAGTCGCCCCGTGAATTCGCATTATCGCCCTGTTGATCCCCTGATGCCTGGCGGGTCCTAACTCTCGACTTTTGACTCTCGACTCTCAACTGCAGTTCAACATCCGCTCCAGAGCTACGCGCGCCCAGCGTTTGGTTTCCGGATCCACCGCAACCTGGTTGACGACTTCACCTTCCACCAGGCTTTCCAGCGTCCAGCAAAGGTGCTGAGGCGAAATTCGATACATCGTGCTGCACATGCAGACGCAATCGTCGAGCGGGAGAATCAGCCGGTCCGCATGTTCCGCCGCCAGCCGGTTGACCAGGTGAATTTCCGTGCCCACGGCCCATTGACTTCCCGGCGGAGATTCCACGATCCGCTTGATGATATATTCAGTCGACCCCACGTCGTCCGCTAACTGGCAGACTTCCCAGGAACACTCCGGATGAGCGATGATCCGGATGCCGGGATGCGCCCGGCGCGCGCGCTCGACGTGTTGGGGCGCGTACCGCAGGTGCACGGAACAGTGTCCCTTCCACAAGATGACACGCGCCTTCCGCATTTCCTCATCGGAAAGCCCGCCCGCTTCCGCGCGCGGGTTCCATACCGCCATTTGATTCAGCGGAATACCCATGCGATAGCCGGTGTTCCGGCCCAGGTGCTCATCGGGCAGAAACAGAGCTTTCTCACCGCGCGCCAATGCCCACTCCATCAGTTTCTTCGAGTTCGAGGACGTGCACACCGCGCCGCCGTTCCGGCCTACAAAAGCCTTGATGGCCGCAGTCGAATTGATGTAAGTAACCGGCACAATCTTCGCGCCGGTCGCCCGGCCCAGTTCCTCCCAACAGGTTTCCACCTGCTCGAGATCGGCCATGTCGGCCATTGAACAGCCCGCGTTCAAGTCGGGAAGCATAACGATTTGGTGGTCGGCGCTCAAGATGTCCGCGCTCTCGGCCATGAAGTGTACGCCGCAAAAAACGATGTACTCTGCTTCCGGCCGGGCGGCCGCGAGTTGCGAGAGCTTCAGAGAGTCCCCCCGGAAATCGGCGAATTTCACCACTTCGTCACGCTGATAGTGATGCCCCAGGATCACCAGGCGCGATCCCAGCGCCGCCTTCGCGCCGGCTATGCGCTCGTCGAGTTCTGCCTCCGATAGCCCCACGTACAATTCCGGCGGGGCATTTAAGACTGCTGTCGCCATCTAAATCCCTCGAACCATTTTAACCTAAACTGCGACTCCCCTCCTTGATAAGGAGGGGTTAGGGGGCGGTTGACCGGCCTCCGCCATCTCCACCACCCCACCCCACCCCACCTCCGACGAGGAGGGGAGTTATTGCATTCTGTTATCCCCCGATGTACACCATCGTGCGGTCCGGCTGCACAAAATCGGGCTCATTGATGCGGTGCCCGGGCTCCTTCTGGTAAACGGCATCGGTGAGAAATCGCCCAATGTCGCTGTCCGTTGCTCCATTGCGCACCAGGTGCCGCACATCAAACTCTTCCATCGAAAAGAGACACGTCCTCAGCTTGCCGTCGGCGGTCAAGCGGATTCGGCTGCATTGCCCGCAAAAGGGAATTGAAACCGGCGCGATAATTCCAATTTCGCCCTGCCCGTCTGCGAAACGATATCGCAAAGCGGTTTCGCTTGGGGCATGCCGAGGGATCTCGACAAGCGGATAGACGGGGTTGATGGCGGCAACGATTTGCCGGGCGGTAACCACCAACTCGCGCTTCCAGGTGTGGTCTGCGTCGAGGGGCATGAATTCGATGAAGCGGAGGATGATGTCGCGTTTTCGCGCGAGGCGGGCAAAATCCACAACTTCATCGTCGTTGAACCCGCGCACCAGCACGATGTTCACCTTGACCGGTTTCAACCCTGCCTCGAGAGCGGCGTCTATTCCGGCCATCACCTTCTCCAGCGAACGCGGGGTACGCGTGATTCGGGCGAACTTCGCTGAGTCCAGTGAATCCAGGCTCACGGTGACGCGAGGAGCGCCCGCCGCGGCAAGTTTCCCTGCGATCTCCGGCAGAAGATACCCGTTTGTGGTTATCGCGATGTCCTCGAGGCCGTCGATTTGCCGAAGTTGAGCGATGAAATCTACCACTCCGGAACGGAGTAGAGGCTCGCCGCCCGTGATGCGAACTTTGCGGATCCCGAGCCCCGCGAGAACCCGGCTGAGGCGCAAAAACTCATTCCAGCTCAGCAAATCGCGGTGCGGAAAATAGTTCTTCGGATCGGCGGACTTGCAGTAAACGCAACTGAAGTTGCAGCGGTCCGTGACCGAAATGCGCAGGTCGTGAATCTCGCGGCCGAATTTGTCTCTCAGTACCATGGATGCAAACCGACGACGCCTGAGACTGGCATTCCGAGCGAAGCGAGGAATCTCGCCCTCTTTACCATTCCAATGCGCAGAGCAAGATCCCACGCTTCGCTCGGAATGACACCCATCCCGTACAGCCACCAAGAAAACAAAAAAACCTACCCGCGTTTGGAGTAGGTTCCGTTCTCCTTTCCAAACACGGGAGGCGCCTCGATTTCTCAAGTCACCCTGTCGGCCCGCCGGGCGTGGGCTTGTGTTGCGCCTTTAGCAACCCCGGGCTCGGAGAATACTTTTATCCTAGAGGATTAGATGACCGGATGCAACATAAGGTTCTCGATGGCCACGACAGGTTTGTTATAAGGAACTTGGTTGGGATATGTTTACTCGTTGGATGGGATTTGCCGTGCGCCGTGGATGACGGCAAGGACATCGATCTGATCAGGCTTGATGTAGTAGATGATGCGAAAGGGACCCTCCACAGCTTGCCGAATTTGAGGGACCCTGAACTCGGCGACCTCTCGGCCCGATAATGGGAATTCAGCAATTTGCTGCGAACGCCGGGTCAGCCGATCCACAACCCGCGCGGCATATTGAGGTGAATTCCTAGCGATGTAGGCGTGAATGGCCCGAAGATGCTCGCGCGCGGTTTCCGTCCAGTGGACATTCACTGATCGAGCCCAAATTCCGAGCGGACTGCTTCGACACTGGTGGTCCGGCCCGCTTGACTGTCGGCCAACCCTGCCTCAATGGCCTGCCGCACGTAGATCTCACGCATCAGGTCATCCCACGTGGAGTTGTCGGCCATATTTTCGATAAGCTTTCGAGCCTCTTCCTTGATGTTCGTCGTCGCCATACCAAGTTCCCAACGTGTCGGGTCGCACAGACCTTAGCCAATCTTACGACACCGCTTGCCCAAGTGCAACCCGCAGTATCTGCCTTGCCGAGTGTTTGCCATCGCCTGGTTGCTCTGCCCATCGCGGTGCAATCGGCACGTCTACTGTAGCAGCGCGGACCGTGGCTTCCTCCGCCCAGCGTCCTGCGGGGTGTAGTCCTGCGGCACAGCAGACGCACATTTACTTCATCTTACGACGGCACTCGCCCATCTGCAACCGGCCGTTATCGTCAGGCCCTCCCATCGTTTCTACCCGGATGCGCCGACGCCGAAAGTGTGATCCGCGAAGGAAGTTCCCCGCAGAGCAAACGAAAAAGGCCGGCCGCGCGTGAACACGGCCGGCCCCTGTTTTCCCCACGATCCAACCCTGATACTAGGCGGGAACTTTTTCGTCAACTTCTTGGGAAACCTCCGGAGTGGCGGCGCCAATCTGGACGAGGTCGCTCTTCGGCTGCTTCAGCACCATCTCTTCATAGTATTGCTGCGCTTGCTGCTCTTCCCAAGCGGCCTTGCGGCGCTGACGCTCTTCTTCTGCGGCGGTAATCGGGATGTCGTGCTCTTTCGGACGCACGCGGGCGGCATCGCCGGCGTTGACGTGGAGCGAGATCTTCTGATCCTGCAACTCCACAGACTTACCCTTGGCGTAAATCTGGTGTTTGCCGTGCTCCTTATACCACTCCGCCACCGTGGCGTTCTTGTACATATTCTCAAGGATCTTCCGCCAGCCGATTCCCGTGTTGTAAGCGCAGAAGGAAATCTCGCCCTGCTGCGTGGCATAGGGGATGATGCACAT
>Ga0181538_10001978_pt1 | contig 21950 bp, 14 predicted proteins | sample PEATcosm2014_Bin_40_FD_119773 | JGI IMG/M metagenome (GOLD analysis project Ga0181538, IMG submission 119773) | Peatland microbial communities from MTU Mesocosm Facility, Houghton, MI, USA - PEATcosm2014_Bin23_30_metaG | ecosystem: Environmental > Terrestrial > Soil > Wetlands > Peat | place... | reverse complement strand
GCACTGGACGGCGAAGAACCCGAAGCGCAGGACGATTAAGAAGAGCCGTTGACCAGATTGTCGCGACTCGACGAGTCTCTCCCTGATGTGCTTCGCGGCCGCAGGTAGCTCCGAGGTTTCAGCCTTTCCTCAAGGTGAACTCTTCGTGATGCCCGAATCCCGGGTTAAGCACAAACGGGAAGTTGGACCCGCCAAGGGTTGGGGTTCGACGCTCAGCTTCCAGTTTGCTGACCAACTGTAAAGTGACGCTCCATGCTGCGCGAATAGCTAGCGATATCCACAGATAACGCTTGGGGTCGCCGTTCGCAGCGTCAAGCGCGGACGCCGCGGAAAGTCACTTTCCGGAAACGCCGTCCTTCAAATAGCACTAAGCAGAGGAAACCGTGATATGCTTCCGATTCCGAGGTACTGTTCTTGAACTCAAGGTCTGCACAAATCAGTTTCATTCTCCTCTTCGCCCTCGCGTCTCCATGCTTGGCGGTTCACTGGACCGGTTCGCAAACCGCGCCAGGGACCTGGACCTACACACTCCAGATCGATCCCGAGGACAACTTCAACATCAGTCAAGCGACGACAACGATCACGATGACCGGGCTTACCGGGGTCACCGCTGCCGGCCCACCCACGTCGTCGGATTTTCCCAATCCGATTGGCACCGCCATCCTGGCCTGGACGCCGCAGGTTCTCAACGGCGGCACCACGGTTGTCTGGTCGATCACCGGCGGCGGGACAGGCAATTTTTCCACAGTGCAGCATGTCTTCGGCTTTACCATTACGGCGCCGGGCGCGCCCAATGGCACTGTTTCCTTCGCCACGAACGGCTTTCAGGTGGACGACAATGGGCCGAGGCTCGATATTTCGGGCACGGTGGCAGGGCCTACCTCGGCATCTCCGTGCGACGTGAATCAGGATGGGAAGACCAACGTCGTAGATGCGCAGGGCATGATCAATGAAGCCTTAGGCGTCGCGTCGCCCGCCAATGATTTGAACGGAGATGGCGTAGTCAACGGGGTGGATCTCCAGATCGTGCTGAATGCGGCCCTCAATTTGGGCTGCTCGGCGAGCACGGACAAGCCCGCGACAGCGCCGAGGATCACGGCGATGGTAAACGCAGCCAGCTTCCAGAGCGGGCCGATTGCGCCGGGTGAGGTCGTCGCTCTCATTAGGAGTGGCTTCGGATCATCCGGTGGAGTCCAGGTGTTGTTCGACGGAACCCCGGCTCCCCTGACTTACGTGACTCCCACTCAGATCCACTGCATCGTGCCGTATGAAGTCTCGGGCAAAGGGCAGCCCGAAATCCTGATCCGCGACCGGGACAGGGCATCGGTTGCTTTTAAAGTCACCGCCGTCGCGAGCAATCCGGCGATCTTCACCGCCGATGGGTCGGGCATCGGTCAAGCGGCGGCTTTGAACGAGGACCAAAGCGCTAACTCACCCTCGAATCCAGCCGCTAGGGGCAGCACCCTGGTTCTTTTCGTGACGGGAGAAGGGCAGACCTCGCCGTCGGGCGTGACGGGAAAACTTACGGCGACGGCGGGCCGGACGCCGCAACCTCTGCTGCCCGTAGCCGTGCTGATCGGCGGCCAGCCGGCATCGGTGACGTCCTACGGAGAAGCGCCAGGCGTGATTTCCGGCGTGATGCAGCTCAGTGTTCGGATTCCGTTGAACGCACCGCCCGGCGAAATACCGGCCTCGATATCCGTCGGCGGGAACAACAGCCAGAGCGGAGTGACGGTTTCCGTGCGGGAATGACGCCGTGCCGCTGAGTAACGCCCGATACGTGGGCTTTTGTCGAACTACCCCGGATGACGACTCCCCTCTGCGCCCCGGCCAGGGTCAATAGAAAGAAAGGCCGCTTCACGCCCAGTGGCGTAGTTCCGAGTGACGCACCACCTTACCGGGGAACTCCAGAGGGGTATTTGGTCCAAGAATGACTCCACTGGCCGGCTTTCGCGTACTACTCCAACCGCGGCAGGTACTCCGGTGCGACCAGGAGGCGAATGGAGCGTGCCCGCCCAGGTTGTTTTTCGATTAGCCCGTTGCGCTCCAGGGTCCTGATCATATCGTGGATCGCAGGAGGCGAGACCCTGAAGTAGTATTGCAGATCCGACTCCGCCGGCGGGCAGCGGTGGATCTTGGTGTAGTTGTGGATGAATGCCAGATACTGACCCTGTTTTGCGGTGAATGGTGGCGCCACGGACGGATCGAGTTTCGGGGCCGGATCAATACTTACCTCGAAGGCATCCTCGCCCAAGACGAGGCGGATCCGGAGAATGTAGACTCTTCCGCCGATCACCGTGCGAACGGGCTTCTTGGCGGCGGCGTAGAGATTGGCGCGCAACTCTTTCGCATCGGTGCTGGAATCCTCGAAATTCGCGATCCGAGAGCGTGCGCCGTCGATCTGCGCGTACGCCCTCTGTCGGCCGTCTTTGCGCTCCGTCTCAAAAGATTGGGCGCCGAACGACATTGCGTGGCCGCATAACTGTTCGAGCAATGTTGCCGGTTTGCTCATGCCTTTAAGAATAGCGAACACCACTTAATGACGCTCGCTGCGGTGTTCATAGCACGCGTCCAAGGACCGAAAGGGGTTTCCTTCCATTGACCTTGGCCGAGCAATCTGGGCGCTGGGACGCCCGGGGTAGTTACCGAATCGCTATTTTCACAGCCGCTACCCGGAAAGATCGCGTCATGGACACTCCCCTACGGGCCAACCTGCCATTTCCCTCCGCGATATGGACGGGAACTCCAGCAGGCGTTTGCCGCGTGCGGCAGTATACAATCGAGTGAATGCCGAGACTCAGCTGGTGCGTAGGAGCACCTGTAGCCGTAGCAGTTCTCTTCTTTTTTGGTGCTTCTCCATCGCGGGCGCAGGGCGGTCCGCCGTATTATACGACCGACCCTGGGACGCCGGGTCCGAACAGTTGGGAGATCAATTTCGGCTACATGCCGTTCTTGTACAACGGCGCGTCGATCTCGCACATTCCCGACGCGGACATAAACTACGGTATCGGCGAGCGCATCCAGCTGACTCTGGAAACCGCATGGCTGCGCGGGACGAATCCAACCGCTCCGGTGAACTACGGACCGAATCAAGACCAATGGGGCATCAAGTGGCGATTCTACGATAACGACCAGACCAACCTCGGCATTTCCATTTTTCCGCAGTTCTCGGTCAATACGCCGTTTGTGCGCTCGTCGCAACACGGCCTCACACCCGCAGGCCCGAGCCTACTGCTGCCCATGGAGTTCACTAAGAAGGTGGGACCGGTGGATGTGAACTGGGAAATCGGGTTCAACAACGTTTGGAAGGGACCGAACGGCTGGATCGCCGGGCTGGTGGTGGGACACGACCTGACCAAGAAGTGGGAAATCGATGCCGAGATTTATAACAGCGGCACCTACGGCCACGGCAGCTATCAGAACACGTTCGACATGGGTGCGCGCTACAAAATCCGCCCGCCGTTCATCCTGCTGCTGATGGCGGGGCGCAGCATCACGAGCGCGAGTCCGGTGCAGCCCTATTTTGTGGGTTACTTCGGAATGCAGTTCTTGTTCCCGGTGAAGCCGTTCGATGACCACTAGGGCCCGGCTATTCACGCAGCTTCGTGAAAGCGTTGCGTAGCGAGGCCGGCATTACCCTGTTGGGCTCGCTTGAATAAATTGCCTGCATCAGGAGCGAGACAACTTGGCACATTTCAGCTCTGAATCTTCTGCAATAACCTTCGGCTCGTGTAGTTCCTGGCCCATCCCGGCCTCAAGCAGCCGAGATGTCTTTCTATGCGGTCGCCCGTGGTTTGCACTCCGCAGTCGTGAGGGGCTCGGGCGGCCACCAACCGCCTGAACTTCATTGAACGATTCTACGAGCGAGCCTCACCGCCGTTTTGAAACAATCAAGGGCAAGATCGAAGCCGGTGACTATCCGCCAGACGTTGGCCGCCACTTCCGCAAATGACATCACGATCTGGGATCCACGATACGAGGGTTCTGGTGACGGCAAGCTGGTGAAGCCGCTGAGCGGGCTGCGCAACGAAGATGTTTTGATCGGACAGTTTAGGAAGCTTCAGAACCGAAAGTCACGCGGGCGGGTTGTGGACGAAAGGCTTATCGGTAAAGTGCCTGCTCACGGTTCGTCCAAAGGAGGGGCTGACAATCGCACTCTATCGCCCAATAGCCATAGGGAAAACGTCTCGCCAATTTATTAGTTTTTTCTGTTTGCCTTTTTTGCCTTTTCGAGGCGCGGGCGTTCCTCGGGAGGATGGCAGTTTCCAACCCTTCTAGCGCCTATCCCGAGGATGAACGGGGGGATAGGAGGGAATTGAGTGAGCACCTGCAGCTTGTGCTAATTTTAAGACATGAGTTCTGCCATCGGCCTGGATAGTCTTCTGGAGCCCCTAAGCCGCTGTCTCGATGCCGAGTCCGCCCGCCGGATCGTCGATTTCCAGATCGCCGCTCCCGTTCAGGACCGCATCGACGCCCTCGCCGAGCGGGCAAATGACGGAACGCTCAGCGGAGGGGAACGGTCCGAATACGAAGCGCTGATCAGCGCCGCCGATTTCATCTCAATTCTGCAGCTCAAGGCTCGGCTGCATCTCGAATCTGCCGTTCAATAGAAGATGGACGCAGCCACTCGAGGTTCGTTCGGAGGCGCGCCGCCGAACGATGTGAGTACTGCGGTCTGCATCAGCAATTCAGCCGTTTGGCACACCATATTGAGCACATCGTCGCCAAGCAGCACGGCGGCGCCGACGACATTGACAATCTCGCGTTAGCCTGCCACCGATGCAATCTGCACAAGGGTCCAAACCTGAGCGGGATGGATCCACACACTCAAATACTCGTACGGCTGTTTCATCCGCGGCGCGATCGGTGGTCCGGGCACTTTGCTTTCGAGGGAGCGCTGATCGTAGGCATCAGTGCGATTGGCCGAGCCACGGTTGAAGTATTGGCCATGAACGACACCCGCCGGCTGGAACTGCGGCGGGAAATTCTAAGGCACGGCCCGTTGAGCTAATGACCAGCTTGGCGATGAACGCGCTCCAACCGCCGCGCGATGCTAAACTCGTCTATGGGCCCCGAAAGCGCCCGACCCTTAACCATGCTGACGAAAACCGTGCGATCCCGATTCATCCATGAAATAGGCGAGAAAGTGGAAGGCTGCACGATTGTGGCGAAGCGCGTCGTGATCCCGCCGAACGAAGCTGAGCGCCGCAGAGGCGTTTACGACTATGAGGTGGAAGTGCCGCCCGCGGTGGAGAAGCCGCGAGCCTCGCGGAGCAGTTCGCGAACTTCGACCCCCGCCCGCACTTCGCCTTCGGATTACACGCGCGCCACGCCGGATGAGATGGGGTCGGTAATCCGTCGGCTCCCGTCCCGATAAAACGCGCACGTCTCTAAAAAGCAACGAGGGATCCGGCCCCCGGCTTAGCGCCAAGCGTGTTGCGATTCGAGTCTTAGAAGGTCCCCTTCAGCTCAGCGGCAGGCCCCGTCGCCGGTGCCCGATTCTGAGGAGGCGCGAAACACCTGGCGCAGGTGCGGACCAACGCCACCGAAATGCAATATACCTGGGAGTCGACCTGGCCAACAGCCTTAAGCCGGACTATGTGAACGGGCACAACAACCTCGGCGTCGTGCTGGCTGGCACCGGGCGGATGCAGGAGGCGATCATTTCGAAGCCCCGTTGAGAATCGACCTCAATTTGGCCGACGCGCGCGTCAATCTGGGGATTGCGTTATCGGGGATACCCGGCCGAATGCCGGAGGTAACCCGGCATTTCGAGCGGCGTTGCGCATCAAGCCCGACCCGGAGGTCGACAAATGCTGGATCGTCTCGAAAAACAGCGATAGCCACCGGTGCGGCGGGCGCCGCCCCGGTGGCCAAAAGCTTTTTCTCGAAAAGCTAGAACGTCAACTTCACCGCCAATTGGACGCTGCGAGGGCCGCCGGTGCCGGAGTTGACCGAGCCGGAGCCGCTGCTGAGGGTGCCGGTCACGAATCCGAAGTTGGCATTGTTCGCGGTGCAGCAACTGCCGTTCGGATTGGCGAACTGCGGGGTGTTGGTTGTGTTTACGGTTTCCAGCCGAAACTGCATGGCGACGCGTTCGCCGAATTGAGTGGTCTTGGACAGGGCGAAGTTCAGGTTGAAGAATCCCGGCCCAATCAAGGAATTGCGTCCAACGTTGCCGACCTGCTGGGCAGCGCCGGCGACCTGATCGGCGGCTCCGGTCGGGCAGGACGCGCTAGGTGCCGCCGACTGGCAGGGTGGCGGGGCAAACGCGGCTGGATTAAACCACGCGCTTCCACCGTTCGAGGTGGTGTTGATTCCGTGCAGAATGCTGACGCTCGGAGCCACCTCGAGGGGCGTGTTATTGCCGCCTTGGGGGAGGTTCAAGTACGTCGAGCTGTAAGTCACCGTGAAGGGGAGTCCGGCCATGACCGTCAGGATGCCCTCGAGCTGCCATCCGCCGACAACCTTGTCCAGCCCTCGCGAACCGTTCAGGAAGGGTTTCCCCTTACCGAAGGGCAGTTGGTAAACATAGCTCTGCACAAAGGTGAATTCACGATTGAAATCGTCCCGGCCCCAATTACGGTGATATTGCCCGTTGAGATAGAAGCCATAGAATCCATCGTCGTCGCCGCCGTTGTAGTAATCCATGCCCTTTTGGTAGGTGAACGAGGTGGTGATGCCCAGCGAGCCGGCAAAGCGCCGGTCAATCTTTGCTTGCAGGGCGTTGTACATGGCGGACACCGGCACGAAATACTCCGCTACCGTGCCCGTGTGCGGGAAGTATGGCAGGTAAGCGGTGTCGCCTGAGGAGACGGGTGCGATCACCGGACTGGCATTGATGTTTTCCGACGCTCCCATGTCCACGCCGTGATTGCCCACATAGGCAAGATCCATCGTGAAATGAGCCGGCAACGCCTGCTGCACCGTGAAGTTCCAGGCAATGATGTGAGGGTTCTTGTAGTTTGTCGGGAAGAAGTCTTCCGTAGAACCGTTGAAGCCGAGAGCGGCGACGCTGTAAACCCCGTTGGACGGGATTGGCTGTGGCGCGGGCACCGGCAGACCGCTCTCGAAACTCAGAACGGACCCGTTGTACAACGCCGAGGTATAGGCGCTCGTGCCTTGTACCGCTCCGATGTTGCCTTTTGTCGGATAGTTGTTGTTGATGTACGTATTGTCCTCAAACGGCGTATAACTGACGCCGACACCCGCCCGGACAACCGTCTTCTCCGTCAAGCGGTACGCCAATCCCAAGCGCGGCGCAAGGTAGTTGAGGTGGTTTTCCAAGCCCCCATTGTCGGGATTGCCGCCCACACCGCCGACCACCAGCGTGTTGCTCGACGGAATGAAGTTGGAAAACTGGCCGGGGAAGGCCGGCAGGCCTGGCGGATAGATTTCCCAGCGCAGCCCGATGGACACGGTCAGCTTTTTGCTGACCTGCCATGTATCGGCGGCGTAGGGGAAGAAGTACCAGGCCCGGTAGGTCGGGAACGTGCCACTGAAGTCGCGGCCGGTGCTGGACGCCTGGGGGCTGTCCAGCAGGAAACTTGCCATATCGTTGGCCCATGAGGTGGTGTTGTTCGGGGTCGTCGCCCCGCTCGTGGTGCCATTGGCGAGCTGGCAGTTACCCGCGCAACTCGTTTGGGCAGTGCCGAACTGGTAGACGCCGCGCGGGCTGTAGGTCTGCGTCTGTAATAAATCGTCGCGGATGCGGCGCATATCGAACCCGAACGTAAAGGTGTGGTTGCCGTGCGTCTTGGTCACGTTGTCAACCAAATCGATGTTGGCCTCGGCACGGACCCAGGGCAAACTGGCGGAGTATCCCACCAGCGGGGTGGTAAATGCGCCAATATTGATAGCCACCAGGCCGCTGTCGAACTGGCTGATATTGACGCCAGGGATTCCCAGGTTCGCGGTATCGTTGGTTCCATAGTCGCTTTCTTGCGCCGTGTTGTGGTAGTGCGCCACGCCGACCCGGAATTCGTTTAGCAGGGTGGGCGTAAAAATGTGGGTCCAGTTGATGCCGCTACTGTAAGTCTTCTGAATTCCCGTGCCCTCGAAGGCCCCGTTGGCATCGCCGCCGGCAGGGCCGAAAATGGGCGCCTGGTAAACCACTGGCTTCTGGAAGCTGAATCGGCCGCTGAGGTGGTCCTTGTCGCTGATGGTGTAGTCCACCTTCCCGTCCGTGAGGGTGCTGTCCTTGGTGAAGGGAAGAAGGGCGAAGTAGTTGTTGGACGGCGCCAGGGTGCTGTACGGTTCATTCGGGTCGGGCACCAGGGCCAGGATCTTGAGCGCGATCGGGTTCAGGCGCGATGTGGGTATGATATTGCCGGGGAATGGAGTCCTTCCCACACCTGTGGACAGATTCCCGGTTTGCGGATCGTAAACCAGATCGGGGTTCTCGCTCAAGTTGCCGGTGCGCGACAGCGGCGACGGTATCGCCTCGGTGTTGGCGTTGGCTTCGTGATCCTCGGTGCGCAAGACGTCGGCGAAGAAGAACAACTTGTTCTTTTTGATCGGCCCGCCGATGGTGCCGCCGAAGTAGTTGTAGTGGACAGCGGCCACCGAGGGCTGGAAGAAGTTGCGGGCGTCGAAATCGCCGTTCTGGACGAACTCGTAGAGGGATCCGTGGAACTCGTTGGTTCCCGACTTCAGGATCACGTTAGTGACCGCGCCGGCGCCGCGTCCCAGGTCCACGGAGTGGTCGCTGGTTGAGACGTCCACCAATTGAATTGCTTCCAGCGGCGGGATCAGGACTTGCAACAAGCCGGTGCGCTCGTTGTCGTCGATGCCCTCGATTTGGTAATTATTCACCACGCGTGGGGCCCCGTTGACTTGGGTCTGCAGCGAGTCCGAAGCGTTAAAGAACTGGGAGTGCTCCTCCGTCGGCGGCGACGTGCCGGGCACCAGGGCCAGCAGGGCTTGATAATTGCGGTTGCTGACCAGAACCGGTAGTTGCCCCACCACCATCGAGTCGATGTTGCGGCCGGTATCGGCGCGGTCCGTCTGCAACACCGGTGGTGCGCCGGTGACCTCGACGGTTTCGGAGACGTTGCCGGGCTGAAGCTGAATGTCCACGCGCTGGGTGGTGTTCACCAGCAGCGCAATATCCCGGCGCTCCTCTTTCTTAAATCCGGTCATCTCCACCGTGACAAAGTAGTTTCCTGGGGGCAGATCGGGAAAAACAAAATTACCGCTCTCATTGGTTTGACCTGTGCGGCTGACGTTGGTATTGGCCTCAGTGAGCGTCACCTTGCCGCCTACGACAGATCCACCACTTGAATCGGTAACGGTTCCAAGCACCGTCGAGGCGACGGCTTGGCCGAATAGAGAAACGGAGAAGACAAGAAAAAGTACCGCGGCGACCAAGAGGGACAATCCGAAAGCGCTTGACCGCATGTTGGTAGGCATAACTCTAGCGGCCCGAACAAGGCGCGTCCCGGTTTTGCCGCCGATGGTTCGAATGGCATCCGACAAATGACGAAACATGGTCGTAAACTCCTTTTCGACAGCGATGTGCGGCTCATTCAGCATTCTTCTGAGAGGCACTCCACACGTACGAGGTGTTCCTCTGAACAGAATAATCCTCTGCGCCATTGCTGGGAAGGGAATTCACGATAATATTTTCGATAAAGGTAGCGTTAAAGTCAAAATCGGCCAAGAATTCAAATTATGGGAGAGCTTTTTCTCCGATATATGAAAAGCAGGAGACCGCGTGAGCCAAAACGGGCGGAAATTTCAAGGCCCGAATCGAATAGTCGGCCTTTTCCAGGAATTGTTGCAGTTTAGAACGAAAACGTCACCCCCAGGCCCAAGTCACCAATGCCACCCTGGTCGGGACCGTGACGTTGGATTTAATAAACCCGCCCGGAACATGAATTCGATACGAATTGGACGTTAACGGTACAGGAAAGGACAATGTTGGGGGTTCGAAGACTCGCTAGTGGGCTTCCGATTTCAGTTTCTCCAGCATCCGCCGTACTTCGGGATCGGGCTGCAGGTGATCGGCGGCTTCCAGTTGGGCGATGGCGTCGGGGATGCGGCCCGGCAATTGCGACAATGCCAGTCCCAGGTTGACGTGCGCGTCCACGTAATTCGGGTCGATGCGGAGCGCGGCTTCGAAATGGCCGATGGCTTCATTCAGGCGGGAGGGATCCTGTGAGAGGACCACGCCCAAATTATTGTGCGCCTCGGGGTAGTCGGCCCGGGCGCGGAGGGCTGCTTCCAGGTGAGCGATCGCCTCGAACTTCCGGCCGGCCTTGGCCAGCGCCAGGCCGAAGCTGTATTCCGCGTCGGCCAGGCCGCCGCTTGCGTCGGCGTAATCGGGATCGAGCCGGAGTGCGATTTCGTACTCTGAAATGGCCTCGTTCCACTGGCCGAGTTGGCCGTAAGCGTTGCCGAGATTGTTGTGGGGAATGGCCAGATCGGAATCGATGGCGATGGCCGCGCGGTATTCGGACACAGCATCGGATAGACGGCCCAGTTTGGCATAGGCGGTCCCGAGATCGGTGTGCGCGCGAACATAATTGGGTTCGATCCGCAATGCCTCCCGGTATTCGGCAATGGCCTCGTTTGCGCCATCCGGCATTGCGGCGAGGGCCACGCCGAGGTTGTGATGAGCCAGGTAATTGCCGGCTGTCACATCCGCCGCATGCCGGAAGAGAGCGCGGCTGTCGCGCCAGGAATCGAGTTGTACCCAGGTGACCGCCGCGGCTGCTGCGCAGGAGGCGGCGGCGAGTGCGGCGAGCGCCGGCCGGGCATGCGGCATATGGGCGAGGAGTTCGGCCGCGCCCCATGCCAGCACGATCGAGATGCCGATGCTCGGCAGGTACATGTAGCGATCAGCGCGTGCCTGCGCACCCACTTGCACCAGGCCGGCCACGGGCGCCAGCATAATCAGGTACCAGAACCATCCGGTGGCGAGGTAGGGGTGCCGGCGATAGGAGCGCAGCGCGATCGCCGAAATTACCGCGATGGCGAGCGCTGCCACCGCCGCTTTCCACAGTGGGATTTCGGCGGGGTAGGGATAGAACACCGCGAGCCGCGCCGGCCAGAACCATTTCCAAATATAGATCATTGTGGAGACGGCGGCGTTCTCCACGCGCAGCAACACCGGGAATTGGCCGGACGTCCTCACCGCCCCGCTGGCTTGCTGCACCAGGAATGTGACCAGCGCCGAAGCCGCGGACAATAGGAAGAGCGGAATCTTCTCGCGCCATCGCGGACCGCGGCCGAGCGGCCACACGTCGAGCAGCAGGAATATGGCCGGCAAGGTGACGAGCATGGGTTTGGCGATCAGGCCCAGCCCGAACGCCGCTGCGGTCAGCAAATAGCGCGATCGCGAAGGCCGTTCCGCCCAGCGGACGTAGCTCCACAATGCCAGCATGGCGAACGCGGTGCTGAGGACGTCCTTCCGTTCCGCGATCCACGCCACCGATTCGACGTGCAGCGGGTGCAAAGCAAAGATCAGCGCTACCCACGCGCTCAGCCACCGCCGGCGGGTGGCGCGGTGCAAAAACGCGAACAGCAGCAGCACGGCAATCGCGTGCAGCAGCACGTTCGTGAGATGATGCCCGCCGCTCGCCGCGCCGAACAGCCGGTAATCGAGCATGTGCGAAAGGCGCGTGAGTGGAAACCAGTTCGCCGCGTCGCCGGACGTGAAGGCCCAGGCTATGTTCCCGGCGGTGAATCCGCCGCGTACGTGCGGATTGGCGGTTACGTAATCGGGGTCGTCGAAATTGACGAAATCGAAGTTTGCGGTTCGTGCGTACACCGCGAAGGTGGCGGCGAACAGCAACGCATAGATCCAGACGGTGCGGCCTCGCGCGGCTGGTGGTGCGGGTTTGTTCTCTGAGCGCGGCCGTGAACGCGTGCGAACTGCTTTCGCCATCGCGCTAGACTTCCAGTTTCCAGGGGCTGCGGTATTCCGTTCGCAAATAGGGTTTGGCGGCTTCCTGGGGCGAGGTCCAGCTCTTTTCGTCCCACTCCAGACGGGTCTTCGAGCGCATCGAAACGTTGGCCAACTGGCACACGGCGGAAGAGCGCACGCAGGTTTCGATATCGCTGGTGGGTTTCTGCCGCGTGCGGATGCACTCGATGAAGTTCTTCCAGTGCGGCAGGTTCATGGGCGTCATGTCGGGGATGTTTTCCCACGTGGCGCCCTGCAGACGCGAGCCCGTGTTGGGAATCACCCACACTCCGCGCCGGTTGACAAACAGCGTTCCTTCCGTCCCGTGGATCGATGTGCCAACTCCCTGATTGAGGCCGAAGAGGGGCAGGGAATTGCACGTGCGGCTCTCATACGTCATCAGGAATTTGGGATATTCGAAAGTGGCGTGCATGGTGTCGGGCGTGTCGCAGTTGTCGGTGACGTAGAATTTTTCGCCCAGCGCCGCCACCGATTTGGGCATGGCCTCGCCGAAGCACTGATGCAGGGGATCGATGAGGTGCACGCCCCAATCCGTCATCGCGCCGCCGGCGTAATCCCAGAAGTAGCGGAAGGTGGGAAAGGTGAAGCGCTGCCCCCAGCGGTTCGGATTGAACGGCACGGCGGGGGCGGGCCCGAGCCACATGTCCCAATCGAGCCCATCGGGCACGGGCGCGTCGGGCATGTCCGCGAAGCGCGCGCGAGGAGTCAGCTCGGCTTGAAAGGTGTGACAGAAAGTGATCTCGCCGAGCATCCCCGACGCCACCAGTTCCGCCGCCTTCCGGAAATTACCGCCGGAGCGCTGCATGGTGCCCGCCTGCACTACGCGATTGTACTTGCGCGCCGCCTGCACCATCTTGAGGCCCTCGTCCACTCCCTTCGACGCGGGTTTTTCCACGTAGACATCCTTGCCCGCCTTGCACGCTTCCACGGTCATATAGGCGTGCCAATGGTCGGGCGCGGAGATGCAGACCGCGTCGATGGAGCGATCGGCCAGGATCTCGCGGAAGTCGGCGACGGCCTTCACCTGAAAGCCGCCTTTATCGGCGGCGGCGACGGCACGGTCGCGATGCGGGCGATAGACATCGCACACCGCGACCGGCTGGACATCGGGAATCTGCATAGCATATCCCAGATTGCCCGACCCCATGGTTCCAACCCCGACGAAGCCGAAAGCAATGCGATCGTTCGCTCCCTTCACGCGCCCGGTGAAGAGGGAGGTGGTGAGTACCGTGCCCGTCGCCGTGAGCACGTCGCGGCGAAGCAACTTGTCATTCGAAGCCATAGCTTGATGATAGTTGAGCGCGCGAAGGTCAGTCGGTCCGGGACAAGTTGTCCCGAAAACGGGGTCCGTTTTGTGTGGAATCAGCGAGTTGCGGAATTTTGTTCGGGACATCGTGTCCCGAAAAATTACAGCGCCGCCATCAATGCCCAGCAGACGATCGCGCTACAAACCGTGCTCCAGCGGCCGAATCCCTTGTAAATCTGGGCCGCCAACTGGGCCTGTTGTTTCAGCGTGCCCTCGGCCTTGATCTGCGGGTCCGACACATTGCGGACGGCGAGCCAGTGAGGAGCGTCGCTCTTCATCTCGCTCGCCACCAGCCCCAGCACCGCGTCCCCCATCTCCGAGAGATCGCCGAGGCCTTGCAACTTGTAGTGGTTGTTGGAGGTGTCGAATCCGAAGAAGTCCGTTGTCACGACCGACGAATCGAGCCCTTTCGGGCCTACCCGGACAACCTTCGGCGCCCGGGTATTGTCTTTCGGCAATTGGCCCGAGTTTGCCTTGAAAAGGGTTTTCGCCGTCGCGAGGTACTTTGTGTTGGCCGAGACGCTCGAATAATACGCTTTGGCAAAAGGTTCGCTCTTGAACTTCTGGATGCAATCGAAACGCACGATCGGGCTGACGATGACGTCTCCCACTTCGAACTGCTTGCCGATTCCTCCTCCAGTGCCGGTAGTGAGCACGAGCTTGGGCTGCACCTCGCTGATAATCTGCTTCCAAACCTCGATGTTGGGAATGTCCGGACCATCCTGCGAGAGATGCGATTCGGATTTGAACACGACGGCGTGGGTCTTGCCGATGGTTGTGGTCCAGTACGCCCCCAGTCGGCCGGCGCTCCGCGCCGGGCATCCCGGCCGGAACTTACTGGACAGCTTATCCCAATTGTGGGTGTACGGAATGTAGTCGTTCCTCGAATCCTTGCCTGGCGTGATCACGCGGCTGAGCGCGTGCCCTTCGTCCACTGTCCAGGTGACTACCAGCACGTCCGCCTTGGGAAGCGGGCCGCCGGTCTTTCCGCCAGGGGTCTTGCCGGTGACCGGCGCCAGGCCTTTGGGCCAGGGAATGTCGGTGAAGCGCGACAATCCGGTCGCGGTCGTGAAGGCCATGAAGTTAAGGCCTTCCGTAGCCTGGGAATCGAAGTCGATGATTTCGCGTTGCACATCTTCGGGCTCGGGGCTCGCAATGGAAGCCTCGGCTACTTTGAACGTCTCGGGTGGCGCGGGAGTCGCGATCGGATCGAACCCCAGATTGTGTTCGACCCATTTACGGGTTGCCAACATCTCTTTTCATCCTCCTTTTGAACTTAGACCGCAGTGGCGGCCGCCGCTCTTCCGGCGACCATCGCTGCGGCCACTTTTTCCAGAAATAGGATCTGGTACTGCTTCTCTTCGGGCTTGCCGTAGGGGCAGCGCAGCGGGAATCCCGGGGGTTCGCGGGAGCGCTTTGACGCGGCGGGTCGTAGGGCATGGCAAGCCTCCGTGGTTCTCGGGCCTAAACGAACAGAAAGAACCTCTGCCCGCCGCTGGTGGCGATGGGAACCACCAGGGTCGCGGCGGCGGGCGCGTTCAATGACGCTACCTGCGACCACCCCAGGCAGTCGCCGTGGAAGCGGTTCAGAGTAACAGCGCCGCTCTTGGACAGATAAGTGACGAAATAGGGGTCGCCGGAACCCATGGTGAACGGCTCAACGTTGGTCAGGTTGTTGTAATCCGGCAGGCTCATGGCAACCACTTCGACGGTGCCGGTGGAAATGTTATCGAGTACGTGATCTATGTTCACGTTCTTGACCTTGGTGTTCTTCGGATTTCCGATATTGGTCTTGAGGAAGAAGTTCTCCCCGCCGAACTGAAAGAAGGCGAAGCGGGTCCATCCGGGCGCCCAGGGGTGCGACCATATGGGCAGCATGACAAGCGGGATTTGTCCCGGTGCAGGCGACGTGGGAGTGATTCCGATTACCGGTTTCGCATGGCTGTGCGATATCCAGGGAGCGGCCGGGGTAAACTCAGAGACGTCCAGGAAGTTCTCGGCGGGATTATACCCGAGCAGATATAAGCGACCACTCACTTCCACGGGCGTAAGACTCGCCTAACTGTTGTGGATGGCTACCTGGGCGACTTGCTTGACGTCCAACTCATCGGCCTTGCCGGATGGCGAAACGGAATAGATAGTAGCGGTCTTTTTGGTTGCGGGCATCTTCAAGCTTCCGTGTGTTTGTTATTGGTCTGTGGTAATATATCACACACTTGAAAGAAGCGTTCCAGTAATTTGAGGGTCCGATCTGTGCTGTTTAGGAAACGACACCTCAAGGGGGGACAACCGTGTCCGGAACTTTCGAGAACCTCTTGCTGACGCCGCTTGCGGATATAAGTAAAACCAGCAGTCAATCCCCATTCGACGCCGTGGTTGTCGGCGGGGGAACGGCCGGGATCACGTCAGCGCGGACGCTGGTGGAAAATGGCCGGCGCGTGGCGTTGCTGGAATCGGGCAATCTGGTTTTGCTCACGCATATCAGCTCCACCGGGCTCCGCTTCGATCCGAATCTCGCGCGCTCGGTGCAAACAGCGTTGCAATACAGCCCTCAATTGCCCGACGGAACGCTTTTCGGCTCGCTGATTCGCTGCGTAGGCGGCCGCGGATTATTCTGGAATGGCGCCACGCCCCGATTTCTCGCCACGGATTTCGATGGCTGGCCCATTCAGCTTGCCGAGCTCGGGCCTTATTACGATTGGGGCGAACAGCAGTTTCACGTGAACCGCAATTATGGTTCGGGCGGTTTGGGCCAGACTGTGGTTCGGCTCTTGCGGCGAGCCGGCTATCCGGCCGAATTCCTTCCGTTTGCCGTCGATACACGCCCATCAAGCGACAGATGGCTGGGCGGCACGGTCGGCAACGCGGTCGAGCCGTTGCTGCGCGCGGGCACGCTTACCGCCGCCGGAAAGCCGCTGCAGATGGCGACCGGGGCTTACGTGACCGGCATCACGCTGAACAATTCCAGCGACGCCGCGACCGGCGTCCAGGTGAACGATCAGCTCAGCGGCCAGACCTATCCGGTTTCGGCGCGGAGCGTGGTGCTGGCGGCCGGAGGTTTCGAATCTGTGAAGCTGGCGCTGGTTTCGAAACTGCGTGACCAGAGCCAGCTTATGGGCCGGATGATCACCGATCACCTGTTTTGCCGCGCCTACTATCCTGTGCCGCCGGGAATTTACCGGCCGGATCTGCCGGAGGCCAGCATGATCCTGATTCGGCCGGACGCATCGCGGCCCTACCAGTTGGAAGTTCACCTGCCCGATGACAATATCTTCAACTTGAAGAGCAACGATTCCTGGAAGCCGGACGGCTCGCACGACTATGCGTTCATGGTGCGCAACTTCGCTCCGGTCGAGCCTCGCGTAGAGAATTACATCGAAGCGCGTCCCGGCGGTCCGGGAAGTTTTGTGGTGCATTTCTCGTATGCCCCCGGCGACTTGGCGTTGCGCGATCAGATGGTGGCGGGTTTGGACGCGATTCGAGCGGCCCTGGGCGCCGGGCCGGCGCCGCAGGTCCAGGTGATGCCTCCGGGAGCGAGTCATCACGAGGCGGGAGGCCTTGCCATGGGCTCCGATCCGAACGTGTCGGTGACGATCCCTACGGCCGGTTTCATTCGGTTCACAATGTCATAGTGGCGGACGCCGCTGCCTGGCCGGATGTGGTGGCGGCCAATCCCCATCTCACGATCGCCGCCATCGCCCGGCGGCAAGCCACGCAACTCGGCAAGGATCTCGCTTAGGAGGCCACATTGGACACAACGATTTCTTACGCTGTCCCGGCAAATGCGCTTCGGGTATATCGCGGTTTTCAAAATCAGACCTTGACTCCCGACCAATACCGCGCCACGTTAGGCCAGACCTTCATGCCAGGAACGCCCTACATGCTGGCGCCCCTTGGCCTGGCCGCATATCTTCCCGGAGTCATTGTGGGCGAGCCGAATCCGAACGTGCCGAACGAATTTGCCATCATCGCCTACACCTCTCAGGACGCCTGGCAGCACATCATGAACAGCACACTCCGCGGCCGCGTTTACAACGCTACGCATGGCGGTGTGTACGACCTGAGCCGCAGCGGAGCGTCGTTCCCGGTCGCGTTCCAACACCTTCCCGCGCTAGCTACGGATCCTTTCTATCTGTTCGATGGCTCGACTGATTGGCAGACGGGCGTAACCCAGGTGTACGTGGGAGCGCCCGCCGATGCAAGCGTAACCGCGGCCGACTTCAGGCTCGCGATTCGTACCGCCATGGGCGCTCAGAGTGCGCAACTGAAATCGCTGGGAGCCGATCAGTGCGTGGTAATGCCCGGCGACGGCTATGTAGTAATCTGGACCCACCTGGCTGCGCCAGGCGCCGCCACGCCGGTGGACTGGAAATCCTTGGGGCCGAAAGTGCGCACCGTCGCGAATATGCAGGCGCAGCGGATCCCCTGCCACGGCGAACCGCCAACCGTGACATTGACTCAGAGCACCGCGCTGAACTTCATTTTCCTCCGCAATCCGGAGATGTTTCTGTTCTGACAACCCGATGCGGCCAGGCGGTCCCGGAGACGGCTATCGCCAGCCTTCTTCTCGAAAAATTCTCTTCAACCCCTCGGTTTCGAGCGAGACTTCGGGAAAATACAACCCCGCGTACTCGCGCGTCCACCACTTTCCTGTCCGCTTCCGCTCTTCGGGAGAGGTGAATTTGTATTGGTACAGTTCCGCGCGGACGTATCGCGGCGGGCGATCGGGAAACGGGTTGTTCTCGAGCAGGGAGAGCGTCGGGCGATCGCCCTCGAGAAGGTTGCCCATGAAATGGATGAACCATGGATGATCGGAATAGGAGCTCATGGCGGCAAACCACATCAGCCAATCCAATCGCAAATGATAGGGTGCGATCTGCGGCGGCCGGCGCGTGGTGGCGGTCGGTTTCCCGCGGAATTCGTACTCGCGCCACGCGGTGGTTTGGCTCGGGAATCGATCGTCCGTACCCTTCACCACCACTTCGTAGCGCGTTCGCGAGATGCTGCCGAACGCGCCATAGGTATCCACCAGGTGGAACGGATTGTAACTGGTATTCATAATCTGACGAGGGGAAAGCATGTTGGCAATGGGCCGCACGCTGAGTAAGGCGACCAGAACGGCCAGCAGGCCGACCGCAATCTTATGCGCCAGGGCGGGCGGCTGCAATTCGCGCCGCGAGCCGCGCAGCACGAATGTGAGCACGCGGTCGTCCAGCGCCGGAATCGCGATCACGATGGTCAGCAGGTTCAGCCAGGACAAGTTCCCGCTGGCCATGATCGTGCATTGAAAGATGATTGTGACGATCGCCGCGACGGAGGCGATCGGCTGCGGCAGGAAATAGCCGAACGGCACGATGAGCTCGGCGAAATGATTGAACGCTACGCCTGCGTGGTGAGTCCACTCCGGCGCCCAATGAAAATGCCAGCTCAGCGGATTGGGCATCGGCTGAGTTTCGTAGTAGGTATCGAGACAAGTCAATTGACGCCAGCATGGGTCGCCACGGAGCTTGATGAGCCCGGCGCCGAACATGACCCGGAAACAGAGCCAGCGAACCAGGATCATGGTGACGACCTGGGGCGCGGTGCGGCGGCTACCGAGGAAGATGGCATAAAATCCGGCCTCGAGCAGGATCGATTCCCATCCGAAACCATAAAACGTCTGCCCGACGTTGACGAATGACAGATAGAGTATCCAGAGCAACGCCCAGACAGCGGCGGAGATCCACGTCGAGAAACGTTCGGCGATACCGAATAAAGCGGCGCATGAAAGAAGGACGCCTATCCAGGCGGCGGCCGTGAATGCCCGATCCTTCGGCGCCAGATAGAACAGGCTGGGCGAGTCGTGAAAGGGCACGGCTTTAATCCAGGCTGGAACGGGAAGCAGGCCGTTTTCTCCCAACAGCGGCTCAAACTGATTCAGCACGTTGAGGAAAGCGATGAGGTAGACGAGGGCGACACCTCTCTGGAATAACGAGCGCGCCAGCCGGTAATTCCCGGAGGTCCACCGGATGCTCCGTAGCATCGTATCCACCGCTCAGACAATATTGCCACGAAACTGACGGCGGAGATCACTACCGGCTGCTACAGGTAGTAGTCGAAGTCCCTTTCTGTCCTGACCCACCGCCGGACTTTCATGATATGCGCGGGACGAGTCTCCGGGACTAACTCGAAATAGTTGCGGGCTCCGTGCCAGAGATATCGGGCGCCGCCCAGGAGATCGTGCGCTTGAAACGTGCGGTTGGGGTCGAGTCCCAGAGAGCCAAGGTCAAGATTCAGCCAACCTGACTGAGTGTGAAATGGGTCCAGGTTACAGAGCACGATGACGGTCTCTGCAAGTCCGGCGCTCGACTTGCTGTAGCAGATTACCGAAGGGTTATCGGTCTCGTGAAACCGCAGATTGGCGTCGCGCCGAAGGGAGGGGTTCTCGCGACGGATGCGATTGATGCGCGCGATCAGGTCCTTGAGGCTGCGAGGGCTGTCCCAATCCCAGTGTTTCACCTCGTATTTTTCAGAATCGAGGTATTCCTCGGCGCCGGGTTCGCGGGGCGCATTTTCACACAACTCGAAGGCCGGACCGTAGATCCCATAGTTCGCGCCCAAGGTGGCTGCCAGTATGAGGCGGATCACGAAAGCGGCACGCCCTCCAACCTGCAGGAATTCAGAAAGGATATCCGGCGTATTGGGCCAGAGATTCGGCCGATTGAATTCGCGCAGCTCAGTTTCCGTGAGCTGGCGGAAGTAATCGGTCAACTCCTGCTTGCTATTGCGCCAGGTGAAGTAGGTATAGGATTGCGAGAATCCGGCCTTGGCGAGCCGGTACATCACTTTCGGACGGGTGAAGGCTTCAGCCAGGAAGATGACTTCCGGATGGCGGTCTTTGACATCGCCTATCAGCCACTCCCAGAAGGGCAGAGCTTTAGTGTGCGGGTTGTCCACCCGGAAAATTCGCACGCCGCGTGCGATCCAGAACATTACGACGTTCTTCAATTCTTCCGATAACTCGCGCCACTGGGGAGTCTCGAAATCGAATGGAAAAATGTCCTCGTAGTTTTTGGGTGGATTCTGAGCGCATTGAATCGTGCCGTCCGGCCGTCTCCGGAACCACTCCGGATGTTGCCGCACATACGGGTGGTCGGGCGAGCACTGAAACGCCAGGTCCAGGGCGATCTCGATTTCGAACTCGGCTGCCTTGGCTACCAGGCGTTCGAAATCATCCAGAGTTCCGAGTTTGGGATCGATCGCGGTGTGACCTCCCTCGGCGGACCCGATCGCCCACGGGCTGCCGGGATCGTCCGGACCGGCGGCGATGCGGTTGTTTTTGCCCTTTCGCGCGGTCTGCCCGATGGGGTGAATGGGCGGGAAATACAAGGTATCGAAACCCATGGCGGCAATGTAAGGCAGGCGCGCCTCGCAATCCCGTAGCGTGCCGGGGCGGGATGCATCGGGCGAGCAGGATCGTGGAAACACTTCATACCAGGCCGAAAAGCCGGCCTTCTCGCGATCTACCACCAGGGCGAGCTCTTTCCCGTAGCGGGTGGCAAAGCGGCGATCGGGGTATCGCTCCATCATGGCGGCGACTTCGTCCGCGAGCGCGACTTGCTTGCTCATCGCCACTTCAGTCCCGCGCAGCGCGGCGGCCCACTCGCGAAGTTGCGCGGCGTCCGCCTCCGCGTCCGCGGCCCGAGTGGCTGCCTGATCGAGCAATTCCGCGCCGACCAGGTACTCGATGCGGACGGCCTGCCCCGCGTCGATCCGTTTGATCAGGTCGCCCCGCCAGCTTGTAAACCGATCGATCCAACCTTCGACTGTGTATCGATAGCGGCCGATCTCCGGAAGCGGAATCTCACACCGCCAGCGGTCGTTACCCGCCGGCGTCATGGGCAGCCGACGCCAATCCTCGTCTAGTGCGTGACGGTACAAAACCTCACCCGCGACGGCGTCGTGACCGTCCGCGAAGATGTCGGACTCCACAATGAGGGCGTCGCCCACAGTGCGTTTGACGGCAAATTCGCCATCGTCCACCTGCGGGCGAACGTGCTCCACTACGACCCGACTGCGTCCGTCCGGTGGAACCATGCCGGACGAAATAAGCAGGCAAGAAGCCAATGGAATATTCTGCTCACTCCAAGCTGCTCATTATGGATTCGGCAGCATTGAGTCGGTTCCCGATCCCAAGAACCTGCTGGGGCGATTACTGCCGGCGGACGACGCCGCCGCCTTTCTGCTGAGCGGGATAGAATCTTACGGGTGACACGTTGTTCAACGGTCGCCAGATGAACCGAATGGTCGGGGCGCGGCGATTTGGACGCCCGACCCCCTGCGCCCAAGACGGATTCCAATGTGCTGCAAAAGCAGCTTGTTTTCAGCTGCTTCTGTTTCAAGCGGATGGCGCGAACCTGTTGCAACGTGTGGAAATGCGACGAATTCGGAGGCTCTCGCAGCTACATTAGGTGCGACGAACTACGCCATGGCCCTCGATCACTCGGACGAACGCCAGCACGCGCATGCTTTTCTGGACCGACTGCCGGACGACCAACTATCCGCTGTCTGTGGATTGCTGGAGACCATGCTCTCACCCCTCGATCGAAAACTCGCGCTTGCGCCCGTCGACGATGAACCGGTTACTCCCGGCGATGCCGCGGCGATCCAGGCTGGCATCACGTCTCTGGAACAGAACGGCGGCGTTCCGTTGGAAGAGGTTCTTGCCGACTTCGG
>Ga0181538_10001977_pt1 | contig 21978 bp, 22 predicted proteins | sample PEATcosm2014_Bin_40_FD_119773 | JGI IMG/M metagenome (GOLD analysis project Ga0181538, IMG submission 119773) | Peatland microbial communities from MTU Mesocosm Facility, Houghton, MI, USA - PEATcosm2014_Bin23_30_metaG | ecosystem: Environmental > Terrestrial > Soil > Wetlands > Peat | place... | reverse complement strand
GAGTTATCGATCCGGCCGCCGCGCGTCTGGATCCGATGGCGGCTCTGCGGGGAGACTAAGCTCGCGTCGATTGAGCGACCCAGCCAGCCTCCCTTTCGTCGGCGCCGGCAAACTGGGTCAGCATCGCGGAATCGGCGAGGTTAGCGTTCGATGAGCTCGACCTGCGGAAAATGGATCTTCAGTTTATAGCAAATGAAGAGAACCAGGATCGCGCCCAGTGTGGAAAAAATGAGGCCGGCGGGATGATAGCGCTCGTTTTTTGGGCGCAAGAACATATGGGTAACGCTGCCGCCGAGGATCGATCCGATGATGCCGAGCACGATCGTCCAGAAGATCGTTATGTGCACGTGCATCACCGATTTCGCGATAACTCCCGAGAGTAGCCCGATAAGGATATACCAGATTAAATGAAACATATTCTTTCCTTCCAGCGTTTGCCATCCACCGGGATTTCGGTTTTGTACTTGCAGGAATTCTCGGCAAGGAAGCCACGGTAGCACCGCCGCCGAAAGCTGCATCGCCAAGGAACATTCTGCACTTTCGAACCTATCGCCAGCGACCTTCGACGAACACGTATCCGTCGCGCCTGTGCTGCCATCTTGGAGCGACCCATACCGCGTACTCGCGGGGTGGTACCTCCCAGCGGCCTGATGTCCAGGCGTATGCGTTGCCGTCCCAGCGATGATAGCCTGCGATCCATACGTGTCGCCGGCTCGGTCTGAAAGTGCGGTGTTCGTGTATGCTAATCGGCGGTCGGAGCCTAACTATTATCTCTGCAGCTTGCGCGGAGCCTATCCCCACGGCAAGCCCAATGAGCGTGGTCAAAAGCAGTTTTCGCATCGTCTTCTCCCGCGGCTATATGAGCAGATACATGGCCGTTACGGATTCTCCCTGCAGGCCGCTGATATCGAAGCACGCCGCAGTAGCGGAGGGTTGTGTCCGGCGTTGAGCCGCCGGAACTGCCGGCTGCGGCTGTGGTCAGATCAGCCGTTCGGCCCCGGCTCCAGGTCAGAAGATCGCTGCCTGCCGATATTGAAGATAACGGCGTCCCGGACGGAGGGTTCCGCGCGGGCTGCGGAAACCGCCATTCAACGAGATGGCCGACACCGTCGACTTGGACTTGTAAAACACTACAGACCATCCCGGGTATCACCGCCGTGCGAGGCGCGACCGTTCTGCGAATCGATGATGTGGGCGCAAGACGGTCGGTTGCCGGCTTGCGCGCATCATCTGCGTCCATTCGGAAGTTCGCGGTGGAGCCCGGAGCGCCTCACGAAGCCGAGGGCAAATGGGACCGGATTGCGTGGCTGAAAAGCTGGACGAGCGATAAGATGAGTCATGCCGCCCGAATTGCCCAAAATCCGACTCGTTAGACTCTTTTGGGTCACCCGCCATTGGGAAGTTGAATTCGATCCCATTCAGGATTGGGGCCGCCAGACCATCACCGGTCTAGGCAGGGACGCGACCCCGACTGCGCGCCAAGTTGCCGTGTTGAGGCAATTCAACGCGGAATACGATTTCAGCGAGTCAAACTGGAGAATCGAAGTCGCACCCCCGGGATCCGATGGCAGTTGACTGCCGCCGGCTCGCCTGGCCATCCCGAGGGTGACAAGATGGAATTACTCAACGACCAGTTCGTGGGATTTGCGACCGCCCTCGTGCAGGAACTGGCCTATACTGAAGGGAATTCCCATGACCGAGCCTTACCTGGGTCTTCTCATTGGCGCCGCGCCCGACTTGCCGCCGTTATTTGAAAGCCAGTCGGACGATCTCGAATGGATGGTGGTGCAGACATCCAGTCTTGCGGCCGCACTGAACTGCCTGCGCAGGCGGCCGTACGACCTGGTTATCGCCGAACATCATCAGGCGTCCGGCACGGGTAGCGACCTGGTGGCTGCCGTCCGCGAAGCCCAGCCCGGCGTGAAGGTCATCGTAATCGACTCTGTCCCCAGCAATGCCGACGTGATCGAGGCGATGCAACAGATGGCCTTCAGCTATTTCAGCAGACCCTTCGACCCCGCCGCAGTCCGCGACATGATGCGGAGCGCTGTCACCGAACCGGATTGGGATGATGGAATTAAGGTCCTGTCTGCGGAGCCCCAGTTCCTCACTCTTAAAATCCGCTGCAACATTCCGACGGCCGACCGCTTGCAGCAGTTTTTCGGGGAATTGAAGAACGACCTCGATCCGGAGGAGCGCAGCGGTATTGCCATGGCGTTTCGCGAAATGCTGCTCAACGCCATAGAGCATGGCGGCAAACTCGATCCTAACGAGTGGGTCCGCGTCTCGCGCGTTCGCAGCCAGCGATCACTGGTCTACCACGTGGAGGACCCCGGAGCGGGGTTCTCTCGTTCCTCGCTGGAGCACTGCGCGATTGCCAACTCCGATGGGTCGCCGCTCGAACACCTCAGAATCCGTGAGAGAACAGGAATGCGCATGGGCGGGTTCGGGATGCTCATGACGAAAAAACTTGTCGACGAAGTCATCTATAACCAAAAGGGCAACGAGGTCATTCTGGTCAAGCATCTCGATTGATCTTCCAACGGCATTAGCGCGCCTCAGCGGCTACCGGTGGCTCGCCAAGCCATTCTGCCGCCCAGCGGCTTACTTCAACACCAGATATCGGGGCACCGGATCGACCCGCTTGCGATGGTCGGACACCACATCGAGCGCAGAAAATCACATTTCCTCCATTGAAAACGAGGCCCCTCCGAGGATTCTATTTCAATTTATTTCAATTTCAGCCTGTCATAAAGGGGCAAAAGCGACGCTCAGTCGAATTGGAAAAAGCAATGCAGTACTTCGAAAGGCGCGTACTATAACCGGTCCAAAACCGATATGTCTTGTCCTGGCGTACTGCCGAGGCATACCATTGAGCTGGGTGTCGTCAGTTGAGAATATTTGGATTAAGGCCGTTATTACTTTTTCTTTCGGGTTTCTCCGCAATTGCCAGCGCGGACATCATCCGCCTGGATTCGACACCGGGCTTGAATACCAGCGCGGGGGTTACGACAGTCGCCATTATGCCCGACCCCGCATGGGAACCGAACCATCCGGTAAACCCAGGCGATTCCGCGGACACTTCTGCCGTCTGGGTTTCCTATGAGAACACCGGTTATGGCGGAAGCCAATTTCAACCTACGGAAGGCACGACGCCGGTAGTGACGGTGATCGACACCTTCGATTCGGGCGCGGGAACGCTTTTTCTAAACGTCTGGGCCGACGATACGGCCGCTGTGATTCTGGATGGGCAGTTCCTGTCGTACCCCGTTTTTACACAGAGCATCTGCTCGGGACAGCCGATCGGTTGCCGGCCGCAAGACGATGGGGTATTCGATGTCCCGATCGCGGCCGGCGAGCACGAACTGGATTTCGTGCTTTACCAGGTAGGAACAGGTACCAACACGTTCACCAACCCCTTCGGCCTCATCTTCACCGGAACGGCGCCCGCGGACCCGCCGCCGGCTTCTGTCCCGGAACCGAAGGCCTGGCTCCTTTTGGGATCGCTGCTGCTGGTGATTGCGGCCTCCAGATTCGTGAGATGGAAACGGGCTGGAGTTTCCGCAGAAAATCGCTCTGCTTAGTACACCGTTTCAGAAGGTCGCTCACGTGTTATGCCGCAACCGCTCCCTGAGAAGCTGTGGAGAATTGATGAGCCACGACCGCGAGGGAGTGGTGCCTTTTCATCGAACATACACCCAAAGGCACCGCTCCCTCGCGGTCGCGGCTCTGAACGAGGCGGAGTTCTCCCAAAGCCCGCGCCAGCGCGCGCTAAAACGTTACCGCCAATAGCCGCGATGGAACCGGTATCCGCGACCTTCGTGCACCCACTCGCCCGCCACCCACACCGCATGCGGATGCGGCGGACGCATCCATCGCCCCGGCACCCACGCGTATCCGCCTCCGCGATAGTCGTAGAAGCCCTCCGTCCACACATAGCCCGGACCCGGCGCCACTCCGATTACCGCATACCGGGGCGGAGGCGGTGCGAATCCCACAACCACGGCGCCGTGCGCGGCGCACCCGCTAAAGAGCGTCCCGGCGACTAAGAATCCTGCTGCTAAGAATTGCCGCTTCATGTCCAGCAACCTCCTACCCAGTTGAACGCAGCACGCTATGCACCAGTTGCGCACCTGAAGGTAAGTTAATGTTAGGAACGCTTCATCCGGCACTGGTCGATTTGAGCCACAATATTCTTATGGCGAAGGTCACCGAATTGAATGTAAACGGATCGCGCCGCACCATCGACGCCGATCCCGACCGCACGCTTCTCAGCGTGCTCCGCGACGACCTTGACCTCACCGGCGCCAAATACGGCTGCGGCGAGGGGCAATGCGCCGCGTGCACGGTGCTGATCGAGGGCACGCCCACCAAGAGTTGCATCACCCGGGTCGGCGCGGCAGCCGGCAAGCGCATTGTCACCATCGAAGGCCTGGCGGCTTCCGGAAAACTCCATCCCGTGCAGGAGGCGTTCCTGGAGGCCGACGCCATGCAGTGCGGCTGGTGCACGCCCGGCATGATCCTCGGCGCCGTGGGACTGCTCCAGCACACGCCACACCCCAGCGAAGCCGATATCGTGAGCAGCATGAACGGCCATATCTGCCGCTGCGGAACGTATTCCCGCGTGGTACACGCCATTCAACTGGCGGCGAGCAAAGGAGGCCGCGCATGAATCGCCGCGATTTCTTCGCAGTCCTCGGCGGCGGCGTGCTGGTGATGCTGGTCGACGACGATATTCTCGCGCAGGAGACCGGAGGCGGACGCGGCGGGCAGCGCCAGGAGCCGCAGAATTTGAACGCCTGGCTGCACATCGGCGAGACCGGCATCGTGACTGTTTATTCCGGCAAGGTGGAAGTGGGACAGAACGCGCGGACGTCTCTCACGCAGGCTGTGGCGGAAGAGTTGCATGCGCCCGTCGCGTCCATCCAGATGATTCTGGGCGACACCGACCTCACGCCTTACGATATGGGGACGGTTGGCAGCATGACCACCCCGCGCATGTGGCCCGTCATCCGCCGCGCTGCAGCCACGGCACGCGAAACGCTGGTAGACCTGGCATCGCAAAAGTGGATGGTGGATCGTTCGACGATCCAGGTGGCCGATGGCAAAGTGACCAGCGGAAACCGCGCGGCCGGATTCGGCGAACTGACCCACGGCGAAACGTTGACCCGCGCCATTCCGATGAACGTCGCGCTGGCGCCGGCGGCGGAGTGGAAGATCGCCGGCACATCGCTCGCGAAGGTGAACGGCCGCGACATCGTCAGCGGCGCGCACAAATACACCTACGACAGGAATGCGCCGGGGATGCTTTACGCCAAGGTGCTCTATCCTCCGTCTTTCGGCGCTACTCTCCAGTCGCTCGACAGTTCGGCCGCGGAGGCGATTCCGGGCGTGAAGGTGGTGCGCGACGGCGATTTCGTCGGCGTCACCGCGCCCGATTCGTTCACCGCCGAGAAAGCCATTGCGGCTCTCAATGCCGATTGGAAGCCGCTCGCCGCGGAAGCTTCTTCCAAAGATGTGTACGCGTATTTCAAGAAGAACGCGCGCGATGCAGCCGACACTGCCGGCTTGACGGCGTACACCGTGGCCTATATCGCGCATGTGCCGCTCGAACCGCGGTCGGCGCTGGCCGAATGGAAGGACGACCGGCTGACTGTATGGACCGGATCGCAGCGGCCATTCGGCGTGCGCAGCGAACTGGCGCAGCATTTCAACCTGCCGGAAGAGAAGGTACGGGTGATCGTGCCCGATACCGGCTCGGGCTACGGCGGCAAGCACAGCGGCGACCCGGCTGTCGAAGCGGCGCGCCTGGCCAAAACCACCGGCAAACCCGTGAAGCGCAACTGGACCCGCGAAGAGGAGATGACGTGGGCCTATTTCCGCCCCGGCGGCCTTATCGAGGTGGGCGGCAAGCTCAATCCCGATGGCACTCTCGCCGAATGGGAGATGCACAATTACAACTCCGGACCTTCGGCATTGCAGACTCCCTACGACGTGCCGCGCAAGAAGGAGCAGATGCACCAAAGCAAGTCTCCGCTGCGGCAAGGCTCCTACCGCGGCCTCGCGGGAACGGCCAATCACTTCGTGCGCGAATCCTTCATGGACGAACTGGCGCACTCGGCGGGTATCGATCCGCTGGAATTCCGGCTGAAAAACGCGCGCAACGATCGCCTGCGCGCCGTGATTCAGGCGGCCGCCGACAAGTTCGGCTGGAAGGATCGCAAAAAAGCGCCGGGTCGCGGATTCGGCATTTCGGGAGGCTTCGAGAAGGGCTCGTACGTTTCCAATTGCGTGGAGGTCAGCGTGGTAAACGGCGCAGTGAAAGTGGTTCGCGTGGTGGAAGCCTTCGAGTGCGGCGCCGTCGTCAACCCCGAGCATCTGCGCAATCAGGTGGAAGGCGCGGTCGCCATGGGACTGGGCGGCGCGCTGTTCGAGCATATCGATTTCGCCGAAAATCAGATTCTCACGAATCGGCTTTCGCGCTATCGCGTGCCGCGTTTCGCGGACATGCCGCTGATCGAGACGGTGCTGATCGACCGCAAAGATCTTCCCTCCGCCGGCGCGGGCGAGACGCCGATCATGGGACTCGCTCCCGCCATCGGAAACGCGATTTTCGACGCTACCGGCCAGCGGATTCGTTCCCTGCCAATGGTCCCGGGCAAACTGCCGGCCACGAACAGTTCGCCGTCGGCGGCTTAGTTTAGCAGGATGCTGAAAAACACTGGGAATGACCCAGCCGCCAATTACCGTCGATGAACGCCGATTGAAAACGAACAACTTATCCGCGTTCATCTGCGTTTATCAGCGGCCTATGTGCCTTTTTCAGCAGCCCGAAAGATTAGAGGCCCTTTACGATAGCGTCCAGGGCATCGTCCATGGTCGATTTGCCATCGAGGTACGGCTGCCAGTAGAGCTTGAGTAAATCGAAGTTCTTGTTCCAGCCGCGTTGCCACACCCCGTAGTGGATGGCATACGGCATGTGGCCGGGGACCGTCCGGCGCAGCACTTCGCCGACGGTATAGAAGAGGATGGTGTGCGAGACATCGCGCGAGAGTGGTTTGCCCAACGCGACGGTCCGCTTCTTCAATCCGGCATCTACCGTGTGCATCATCAGTGGGAGCATTCGTGGAATAGCTCCTCGAGCTGCGACGACAAAAATCGTTCCAGTTCGCGCAGTGCTTCGAGTGGCGATTCCGCGGCCATGCGCGTGCCGAGCGCCCGGCCCGCGCGGCCGAAGACGTCCTCGATCGGCAACGAGCGATCAGTCAGGTCCTGCGCCGCACAGCGCGCCAGGTGAGGCAACGCGCCAGGCCGAAGGCGCGCGCCTACAGTGAAGCGACGGCGGCTGGTATCGATGTCGCAGAATGACCTCCGGCTTTCCCACGAGCCGGCACCGCGGCCTTCCATCCACCAGAGAAAAGATGATGTGCGCGCTGGCATCCGGCACCACGCGCCAGGGCCCGTTGCCGGAGGGTTCCGCACCTGAATCTACCCACGACGTGAGATTGCCAGGGGCGGCGATCAGCCGGATGGTGCGACGTCCGCGCCCTCCCTCGTCGAGGCAGACCATAAGTTCAGCGGAGTTGCTCGGTCAGCGGGACCGGATTCTTCAGCCGGAATGTGACCTCGGTTTCCGACGGCAACTCCGCGGGGTGATGAGTCAGGAGAACGTCGCCTGCGCCCGCGCCGCCGCCGATTCCCGCTCCGATGGCCGCGCCTTTTCCGCCACCCGCGATGGCGCCGATGGCCGCGCCGAGAATCGCGCCGCCGGCGATCTTGGTGGCGTTATCGATCGTGGTGTTATTAATCTGGGGCGGATCGGCATGTTTGAAATAACTCTCGGTCTGGATGGCCACCGATTGGCCGTCGGAAGTGTGCAGCGTGGTCAACTCCAGCGCCAGTGCGGCAGATCGCCCGGCTCGTGCGCGATCGACCGCAATCACTCGCCCCTCCACCCGCGCGCCGCGATCGGCGATCACGAAGGCATCCACCACGAGCTCTTTATCGAGCGTCGCGGCGAATAGGTCGCCAGGGACGTTCCGTTCCGAGGATAATCCATCCACCAGGCGCACCGGCAACACTAAGCCGGCGTTCAGCGTCACCTGGTGGGGCTGCGGGACGGCCGCGGAGACCTGGGGCGGCTCCGCATTCACGGGTGGAGGGGGTACGGTCGGGCTCAGTGGAGGAGGCACGAAAACGGGCGGAGGAATCGCAGGCGCAGGCTGAGGCACCGGCACTTGAGTGACGGCGGCTACTACCGGCGCTATCGGATGGGTGCGCTGCGGTTTCAAAACGGCAGGCGTCACAGGCGGAGGCATGGGCGAAGGTTTCGCCGGCTCGGCCACCACCACGGGTGCTGGTTCCGGCTCGGGCGCCGCTGGAGCAGCTTGCGCCACGGGTTCGGGCGCTGCCGGCGCAGCGGGCAGAGGCGCCGTTACCGGCGGCTGCGCGGGCACGACATCGGCCACCGGAACTGCCGGTTTGCCGGGACGCACCACCTTCATGATGACTGCGCCGCCGAGGGCGCCGGCCAATAGCAAAACGATGACGTGTATCGGCCTCATCAATTCCGCCCCAGCACTAATGATGCACGCCGCGGCACTCGCGTTACCATCGGTCCAGCCAACCGGTACCGCGGCCTTGGTTATACTGAATACAACCCGCTGGTTATGACTTTGTTTCCCTCCCATTTTTCGATCGGCCCGGTGAACATCGCGCCGGCCACCGTTCTGGCGCCGATGGCGGGGGTAACCGACACCGTATTCCGCCGATTTATCCGCAATTTGGGCGGGTGCGGCCTGATCATGACCGAGTTCACCAGCTCGCACGGCGTGAGCGCCTCGCTGGGCGCGCGCAAGCCGAGCAAGACGCTGCAATACCTGGCGTTCGAGCCGGAAGAGCACCCCATTTCGGCGCAGCTTTTCGGCAGCGATCCGGCAGTAATGGCCGACGCCGCGCGGGTCTGCCAGGATCTGGGCTTCGATATCCTCGATCTTAATTTCGGCTGCCCGGTCAATAAGGTGGTGAAGTGCAACGGCGGCTCGGGATTGCTCCGCGATCTCCCGCTGGTGGAGCGGCTGCTGCGGGAGGTCCGCAAAGTCCTCACCATCCCATTCACCATGAAATTCCGCTCCGGCTGGAACGATCGCGAACTGGTCGCGGTGCAAATGGCGCGGCTGGCGGAGGATTGCGGGTTGCAGGCGGTCGCGCTCCATCCGCGCACGCGCGAGCAAGGCTACAGCGGCAGGGCCGATTGGACGCGGATTGCCGAGGTGAAGGCCGCCGTCAAGATCCCGGTAATCGGCAACGGCGATATCGTGACACCCGAGGACGCGGTCCGCATGATGGAGGAGACCGGCTGCGACGCGGTAATGATCGGCCGCGCCGCCAGCGCCAATCCGTGGATCTTCCGGCAGATCGAGGAATACGTATCCACCGGCACTTATGGCCAAGCCACGCAGCAGGATCGCTACCAGATGATGCGACGGTATTACGGCATGTTGATGGATCGCGGGGAGCGGGATTCGATCGGTAAGATGAAACAGTTCGCCACTTACTTCACGCACGGAGTCCGGCACGGAGCGCAGTTGCGGGCGTCGATTTATCACGCGCAGGAGGCGGCGGCCATCCTCGACTTAGTGGACTCATTCTTTGCGGGCGAGCAGGTGCTGGCGCAGTGAAGAAAGTTCAGATCATCACCGACGGCGCGTGTTCCGGCAATCCCGGACCGGGCGGATGGGCGGCCATCCTGCGTTACAACGGCCAAGAGAAGGAGATCTGGGGATGTGCGCCGCATACCACCAATAACCGCATGGAAATCACCGCGGCCATTGAAGCATTGCGCACATTGAAGGAAAGCTGCGAGGCCGAAGTCATCACCGATTCGGAGTATCTCAAGAACGGCATCACCACCTGGATCCATGGCTGGAAAAAGAAGGGCTGGGTTACGGCGGCTAAGAAGCCGGTGGTGAATAAAGATCTGTGGCTCGCGTTGGACGAACAAGTCGCGCGTCACAAGACGAACTGGGTATGGACGAAGGGCCACGCTTCGCACGCCGATAATAATCGCTGCGATGAGTTGGCCACACGAGCCGCGCGCGAACAGAAATGCTCTGCGGATTAGCAGGCCGTTTTCGGAATTCCCGGGAGTCCGGGCCACCCGCTTGCTGACATCCAGACTGCGATAAAATATACCCCTGGAGGAGAGCGTGAGGGGAGCGTTCATCCTGACACTTTCAGTGTGCACCGGCCTGTGCGCCCAACCGGCCACCAAGGCTAGCTTCCATCCCGAAATCCCAAAGGTCTGGGACGATGCGGCGATGGCGGCCTTAGAAATCCCCCTCGCCGACCCGGCCGGATCGCCGCGGCACGCCTCCTCCGATTACTACTACAAAATGCCAGTGCGGCCCATTTACCAGTCCTATCCCATCTATGCGCCCGGACATGAACCCGCAGGTTATATGGACTGGCTCGAGCAGCAGGAGCCGAAGATCCTCTGGGACGACGCCGGTCGTCAGCCGCCGCTCGACAATGAGAACGATTGGATAAAGGCCGGCGAAATGGTCTTCGATGCGCCCACGGGGTACCGGGGCACCAGGTCAGTCATGACCACCATGGATGTCCGGAACCCCAAATGGTGGGCCGACGTCGGGGCTAAGTTCGCTGGAGACGGTACTCTAGCGGGCTATCGATATGTCATCCGAACTAAAGGACAGATCGAAGTCGGCAGTCTATCGTGCGCATCGTGTCATACGCGAATCATGCCGGACGGCTCGGTAATCAAGGGCGCGCAAGGCAATTTCCCGTTCGACCGGGCGCTGGGTTTCATTTACCGCTCGCTCCCTCCGCGGGCCGCGATGGACGTTCAATTGGGCAATTACCGGCTCTATGGCGCGCCGTGGCTCAGCCCCGATCCGCAGGCGCGGCTGCTGGAGATGCCGCTCGACGAAATCGCTTCCGCTCATGAAGCCATTCCGCCGGCTGTCCAGGCTCGCCACCGGTCGAGCCCTTTTTTACCCCGTTCAGGTTCCCGACCTCATCGGCGTCGCGGACCGCCGATATCTCGACCGTACCGGCTTGCAGCCGCTTCGCGGCATCGCAGACCTGATGCGGTACGCTGCGCTCAACCAGGGGGGAGACGACCTCGCCAACTTCGGCGGGTTCGTGCCGGTTGGCTTGCCCGACTTCAAAATGCTGCCCGCGCCCGAAAAACTGGACCCCATGAAAGTTCAGGCGGACCGGTACAGCGACGAGCAACTCTATGCCCTGGCGCGCTACGTGTACTCGCTGCGGCCACCCGCCAACCCGAACAAACCTGACGCGTTGGCCGAGCAGGGCGAGAAGATCTTCAAGCGCGAAGGCTGTGCGGCCTGTCACACGCCGCCGCTCTACACCAACAACCGGCTGACCCCGGTGGAAGGTTTCAATTCATCCGCCGTCGCGAAGCAGCAACAGGACGTCATGCCCATTTCGGTTGGGACCAATCCGGACCTGGCGCTCAAGACACGACGTGGCACGGGCTACTACAAGGTGCCCTCGCTCAAGGGGCTGTGGTACCGCTCCCACTTATCGGCCGCGAATTTGACCGGCGCGGCTCATTCGCTTACGAGAGTGAGTCCCTCGCTACGTTCACTGAGGCCCTTCGCCTCCAGGGCAAGGTAGCGATTGTTTAGGTTTCGAGTCAGACGTGCAAACAGTGGACCTAAGAGGCCGGAGAATTGAATCGAAAGTGTGGCTCGGCTGGTATTTCCCGCACTCTCGACCCAATGCCGAGCCTGGAGCCGCATGCCCGGACCGCGCGTCTCCCAAGTGAAACTTTTTCGTGAGTCATCGAGTTCGGTGACCCTCCACTTGGCCGGTGGCAGCTTTGGCTGCCAAATAAGCGCTCGACTCCCCACCGCGAGTGAGCCCTTATCGAGCCGCCGAATCTTCTTTACGGTAGGAGTCCATTCTGGCCAACTCTCGACATCGCGCATCACTGCCCAAACGCGATCCGGTGCAGCATTTATGTCCACGGCGATGCTGAAATCCAGTGGCATAGGATTAGTCTTACCATTCTACGCAGGATATGCGGCGACGACAGCCCGACTGAGAATATAATCGGCGCCGTCCCGAGACATGGCCGGTTCCTGGCGCTCGGGAACACCATGCTGTCCGGACTGGCTTCGAGTTTACGAAGCCACGGGCGAAGCACGTGCGCAGCTTTATCCCAAAGCAAATGAGGCGCTCGTTCCGCCCTTCGCCCATCAACTGAATGCTTGCTGCGCCGCCATCAAGGCGCTCTGACGACGCAGCGCGATGATTTCCGAGATTCGGCCACGCGTGTCGCGTAGGGTCAGGAGAAGCACCACGATCACGCCGTCCGGACCATCTCAAATGGGAGGTTTTTGAGGCGGCGCGGAATGGTACGGTGGGTGATCCACGACTTATTCGAGGGACAATGGCGGCCCAAGAAGCTCCATTCCGTAAGCGCGCATGCGCTCCTTGTCTTGCGGGTCATTCCAGTTCGAATAGGTCCCACCGCGGGCCTTGAACGTACGGAAATATTCCTCCATTTTGTCTGCGGGAGCGAAGGCAATGAGCAGCCTCCCGGGAGTATCGCCTACGAACGCCCAGGGCATGAGGCACCTCGCGGGGTCCGAGAATCGAATCACCAGGCTTCAGCCGAAATCGTTCGTTCCCGACCTCCGCGATGTAATCCCCTTCGATCACATAGAACCACTCATCCTCATTGTGGTGCAGGTGGCGAGGAACACCGCCCTTTTCCCGGTTGCTATGTTCCATCGCGAAGAGACCGCCGCGTGAGTCGATCGTGGAGACTTTAAAGTCCGTTGAACTCACGCCCAGCGGGTGGTGTTCGCCAAATCTGTCACTGCCGGCAGGAACCCGTATCGGTTGGGCCCTCGAAGCGGCGTGGTCGGTTTGACCGGTTTGACCTAGAATCGCCAGCGGGAAAGCAGCAATACTGGCGGTGAGAAAGGAGCGACGTTTCGTGTTTACCATACAAAACGAGTATCAGACGTGCGCCGGCGGGAAGTCCTTAGGAAGTCCTGAAGATTTCTGAGAAAATATGAAGGCGTTTTGTGGGCCCAGGGTCAGTGCGAATCTACGAGTTCGGGAGTTTCCGCCTGGATAGAGGCAAGCGCCTCAGCGGCGGGATGGCTCCGTTGTTTGCGAAGCAGCGTGGCCAATTTCGATGAACGCGCCCTCACCGGTCAGAAAACGGAGCACTCGGTAAAGCGCGTTCTCATTGACCTTCGAGAGCGCCGGAAAGATCCGAACTGGTACGCTCGCCCGGCTTTGAGCTGATCGGCAATTCCGAGTTGAGCAGCCGCGCATACCGCCTGCTGGACAATGGCTCCGGTTGTCATCCGCAGAAGTCGCAGCGCATCCGGATTGCTCACCGCGTCAACTCTGCCGTCTGGCGTTTTTTTGTAGCCGCGAATCGGTACGATCCCAGCCGGCCTAACAATAGGACCGCAAGTACAGCCGCGGCAAAGAACCCTGCCAGCGGGACGCGATAGGACCGAGTGCGGTCAAAACCGAATCCCATGATGAGCGGACCTACCCCGCCCGCGAGAACAAAAGCGCCGAAGGCGAAACAGAACGCCGCCCCGAGCGAACGCAGGCCGAAGTAGCGGCTCATGAGGTAACCGATGATGTCCACCTCCGCGCCCTGCGCGAGTGCTACCAGGAACACGCCCGCTATTGTCTGCACGCCGTTGCCATTCGCCCAGAGCAACACCATTCCAATTGCGGCGCTAGCGAAGACGAGCCGCGCTACGGCGGGAGCAAAATAGCGATCTAAAAAGTACCCCACTCCAACTCTGCCCACCATGAGCCCCACTCCCGCCACGGAAGTGGCCAGGGCGGCGGCCTCCGCGCTGGCGCCCCGATCGGAAAAGATTTCCGCTACGTGAACCGTGCAGCCCTGTATGCCTGCCGAAATGAGGACGAACGCCGCGACCATCAACCAGAAAATTCGCCTGTGCCGGATCTCGCCCCAGGTGAGACCCTCGGATGCATCCGCTGGACCGATCGAATCCGTGTCCTCACCATCCGGCAGCAGGCCCATGTCCTGAGGACTATCTTTGAGAAACTTGCCTACAATCGGCAGGGGAACGATCAGCATGGCGCCCCCAAACACTGCGAATGCGGCTCGCCAGCCGAAGCTGGCAATCAATCGCTGCGCGAAGTACGGTGCGAAAACGGAGCCGGCCCCTAACCCCGTCGTCATCAAGCTTAATGCAAGCCCTCGCCGTCGATTGAACCAGCGGCAGATCACGAGACCATAAGAAGCCATACTGTTGGCGCTGCTTAGCGCACCAAGAGCCCCGTAGAAGAAATACAGCTGCCAGAGGCCGGAGCCGATCGCGAGGGCCGAAAGCAGAATCACAGCAAGTATCCCAATGCCGGGCACGATCAACTTTCGCGGTCCGAAGCGGTCCGCGAAGCGTCCGACAAAAAATACAAAGAAAGCCACGGCGAGATTGTGGAACGTAAACGCCAGCGAGATCGCGGCGCGGTCGGCGTGAAATTCCCTGAGGTACGCTCGGAGGAATACGCCGAACGAAAGCGTCACGACCGGAAAAGGACCCAGCATGAGGCCCAGTGCCGCAACGGCTACAATCACCCAACCATAAAAGAGGCGGCCCCTCGTCATATTCCCCATAGGTTAACGAAGCCTGCCGCCACTCCGCAGTTCCGTGATGTCAACCACAAGACCATCCATTCTCGAAGCACCAAGGCTCTCGGCGCGCGCTTCGATAGCACGAGCCTCCTGACCTTGGTGATTCTTCTTGAGCACGTATACGAAATTCGACAGGATGGATCTAAGGAGAAAGCGATCGATCCCCGGTTCGCGGTCCGCCAGGGAAACAGCCGACCGCAAATCTGCTTCTGATTGCCCCCAGTCTTTTTGTCTGCCGTACAAAACACCTCGCAGGTTGAGCAGGTTGATCAGGTCCATGGGAACTGTGTCCCTGGCGGCGTTAAAGATCGTAAGCGCGCGCTCCAGGTTTTGTTGCGCTTCGCCCAAACGACCCTCGGCGATATATAGCGATCCCAACGCTGTGAGGATGTCTCCAACGTCCGCCGAATCGTTATGGCCTGAATCCTCCCAGGCCGCCAGCGTTTTCAGGTATTCCGACTCAGCTTCCTTGTGCTTGCCGGCAGCCTGCAATAGTACGGCTGTAGTTTCGTATACGAGTGCGCGCTCACCCGGCTTCTCTGCGCGAATGGATTCCAGCCTTTGAAGCGCCTCAAGGGCCTTTGTTCTCTTCCCCTGCTCGAATCGGGCACCGGCCAACAGCTGGAAGGGGTGCAAGAGTACCGGATCATCCTGGGGATATATCTTTTCCAGTATCCTGATCGCACGTTCGGCAAATGTCTCCGCCTCAGCGGGATGCCCGGAAAGGGTCGCCACAAGGGCCAGCTTGTCGAGAGCCAAGCCGGCACACCACTGCTCGGGACCGCCTTTGGCTCTGGCGAGGGCGTCGCCGAACGAGATTTCGGCCTCCCGCAGGCTCCCGTTGTTTACTTCCGCGACGCCGGTATGAATCAGTTCCATACACTCACTTGCAAGGGGAGCGCGAACAGTGGCCTGCTGTGACACCGCCTCCCGCGCCCCTAGCGCCAATGCTGTGCACAATACCAATCGTTTGGCGTTCATGTCTGCTCCTGGACTACGCAAGCGAGTATCGGACGAGCGCTGGCAGGAAGTACTTAGGAAGTTCTGAAGATTTCTGAGAAAATTATGAGAGCGATATGGCCGCAACTTCAGCGCGAATCTACGAGTTCGGAGATTTCCGCTTGGATACGGGCAAGCGCCTCTTCGAGCGGCGTGATGGCTGCCCCCTGTCCCTGACCCCAAAGGCTTACGACACCTTGGTATTTCTGGTGGAACACGCTGGAATGGTGTTGGGCAAAGACGAGCTGTTGCGTGCGCTCTGGCCGGCAACTTCAGTCGAAGAGAACAACCTGACTCAGAACATCTCGGCGCTCCGCCGCGTTTTGGGAGATGGGCACGGCGAACATCGTTATATCGCTACCGTGCCGGGCCGCGGCTATCAATTTGTCGCTGCCGTGGAAGTGCCCGCGACAAATCTTGCTCGGGACAATGCGCCCGCAGAGCAGTCCATCGCGGTGCTGCCGTTTGTGAATCTCAGCGGCGATCCCGGTTACGATTGCCTTACCGAAGGCCTGGCTGAAGAGTTGATCAACGCGCTTGCCAAGCTGGAACGTGTGCGGGTGGCCGCACGAAGATCGACGTTCTTCTTCAAGAGCAGCGAGGCGGACGTTCGCGAGATCGCAGAAAAGCTGAGAGTGACTTTCTTGCTGGAAGGCAGCTTGCGGCGCTCCGGGGAGCGGCTGCGGATCACAGCGCAGTTGATCAACGCTGCCAATGGCTATCACCTCTGGTCGGAACGTTATGAGCGCGAAGCGGAGATTCGAGACCTCTTCGTGGTCCAGGACGAAATTACCCTTGCCATAGTCGACGCTTTGAAACTGAAGATGACGGGCGGAGAACGATCCAGCGTCCTGAAGCACCACACGAAGAACGTCGAGGCCCACGAGCTCTATCTGAAGGGCCGATTTCATCTGTTCCGTATGACGCCGTCGGCAATACTCTCCGGCATGACCTACCTGCAACAGGCGATCCAGGCCGACCCGTCCGACGCGCACGCCCACGTCGGGCTTGCACACGCCTATCGCCAGTCTGCATTGACGCTGGAGATGCCGTCAGGCGACTATTTCCCAAAGGCCAGAGCGGCAGCCGAAAGAGCCATCGATCTGGATCCCACTCTGGCGGAAGCCCATGCCGTACTCGGTTTCACGATCTTCTGGCACGAGTGGGCGTGGGATGTCGCCGAGCGGTACCTAAGACGAGCGCTGGAGTTGAACCCCAGGAGCGCCGATGCCCAATGGATGTTCGGCCATCTGTGCTCGAGCACCGGCCGGCATGACGAAGCTTTAGCCGAAATGGCTCTCGCTCGCGAATTCGATCCGCTTTCGAGCCTGATGCACGCCATGGAAGGTAAGTTCCTTCTTGACGCTGGCCGAACCGATCAAGCCCTCGTTCGATTGCGCGAGGCTTTGGAACTAGACCCGAACTCGCGCGTGGCCCACTCGTTTTTTGCGAGCGCCTGTATTGAGAAGGGGCTCCTGCAAGAAGCCGTTTCGCAAGCTCGCGCCGTCGCCACCCTCTGCCCCGGAAATGCCGGTGCCGCCTCTCTTGAGGCGTTCGCCAACGCGAAGTTGGGCAGGCGAGCCGAAGCGTGCGCCGCGCTCGACCATCTTCTGTCAGTGTCGCGGAAGCGGCACGTCCCCCTTATCGGATCGCAGTCGTGTACAACGGGCTCGACCAAATCGACGAGGCCCTGACCTGGCTGGAATATGGTTTTGAACGGCGCGACCCAAGAATGGTTGAACTGAAAATCGATCCGAGGTGGAAGAACCTGCGGCATGAGCCAAGATTCGCCAGGTTACTGAAGGAGATGCGCCTTTCTGACTGAATTGCATCATTTGCCAGCACCAGACGAAGTATCAATAGCTTTTTTCGACGCGAACCAGATCGACCTGTTCAATAACAACAGGCGAAGTGCCGCTCGCAAGCTGATCGGTCACGGGATTGGTTCCGCGATACGTAGCGTTTCTTCAATATTCGCATCCCTGCCATCCTGGCCCCATCGTTCGGCACCGACTAATGGCGGTATACTCGCTAACGGGGAACGCCGGTTCTCCATTTCACGCTGAACCCGCACAGAGTTTATCTTCGGAGGACCGGAAAGCTCGGATTGCATTTCTGAAAACGATCTGAGTTGAGAGGTCGTAAATCCGCCATCGGCGTGATCGCCGCCGTCCACAACAGTTTTTTTCTCGTTAGAACGTAAACCGCGTGTCGATTTCGATGCGGCGGTTGTTCGCCGTTCCGCCGCCGCCAAAGAGCCCATCCGCGAGTAGCGAGCGGTTACTGTGCGAAATATGACCTAGTGAGTTTGAACACAGTCAGTGGCGGGGTGGCAGAAAGCGGTAAGGCACCACTCCCTTGCGGTCGCGGCTCATTAAGGCACTTAGTGGCGGCGGCCGAAACTGCGTGGGGCGCTCCGCGGCGCCGGGTGATAGCTCCTGGGAGCCGGCGCGGAACGCGGCGCGGAGGGCGAATTGTGGCCGAACGTCTTGGGACTGTGATCGACATCGGGCGTCTTCGCCGAAGGAGAGGCGTATTGAGAGCTGCGATAGCTGCCGCTCTTGCTGGCGTATTGCGAATCGCGGAAGCCTCCGCTCTTGGCATAAGTGCTGGAGGAATACCGGTTCTGAGTAATCGTCCCTTGCGTCCCGTACTTAGGCGCATTGCTCGACCCCTCCTGCCCGTAATAAGTCTGACCGCGCGTCGAGTAAGTGCGGTAGTTTTCCCACTCATAACGGTCGAACGGGCGGTAATCGTGATTGAAGAGCAGGTCGCGGAGCAGCGCGTACTGGCCGTAAAAGACCCAGAAATCGCGGCCATCGCGGTGGTCCCAGTAGCCATACTGGTTGGAGCCTTGGGAGTAGGGCGCGACGTACGCGAAACCCGCCGGCTGCGCGACGTGTTCGCCTTCGAAATCATACTTGCCGGCGGGTTTGTGCTCGATGGCCATGCCGAGATCGTTGTGCATGGCCTCGTAGGTGGAGCGGGGAACGTCGATCCACTGCTCCTCGCTGGTAACGTCGCCGGATTTGGCGGCCGCGTCGGCCAAATGGGTTCGAACGGTGCGGATTTCCTGCTGGTATTCGTCGTGGTGGTCCTTCATGTCCACCAGCAGCTTGTCCCAGGAGGTGTGGAGCTGCGCGCTAAGAATCTTCAACTCGGCGGTTCTCTTGGGCAGATCCGCGGCAGACGTCTCGAGAGTGTCTTCGAAGGCGAGGAGGGCCCCCGTATCGGCGCCGCTCAGAACCCCGGCAGCGGCTTTCTGGCGGAGATCGGCGGTGGATTGCCATTGCGAGTCGATCTGGGTGACGATGGCGCGGTCGGCGGCGAGACGCGATTCCAGGTCGGATTTCTTTTCCGGCCAGTCGTTTTCGGCGCGCTGGACGTCGGCGGCAACCGGTCCGAAATCGAAGTTGTGAACCGCCTGGTAATCGCGCTCCAGCACCGGAATCTGCTCCGGCAGGTGCGCGGCGGCGTCGGCCCAGTGAGCCGCTTCGGTCTGGAGGGCCGCGGCGTCGGTAAGAGCTTGCGCGCGGTTCTTCTTTTCGTCCACGAGCAGCTTTTCCACCGGTTCCCGATCGGAGCGGCGATTGTGCTTTTCGAGGCGGGTAAGCTGGTCGACATCGTTGGCGGCGGTTCGGATTTCGCCTGACGCCTGCCCCATGCGGTCGGAATACTGCTTTCCGAAGGGGAGGGCGTTGAAAAGATCGGGCGCGGCGTGGACTTGATCGTCCACTGCCCCGCGGATTCCGCCGAACTGCGATTGCGCCGCGGTGAGCACGGCGCGCTCGCTATCGATCTGGGCGCGAACGCTCGACGGCAGATGATCGAGCGCGTTGGCCGCGACTACAACGATCGCGACTACCAGCACGACGGCGGCAAGACGTAATTGAGTTCTGGTCATAATTAGACCGCTCCCTTGCGGTCGCGGCTCTTAAACAGGCTGCTGCAAAAGGCACATAGGCCGCCGATAAACGCAGAGGAACGCGGATAAGTGGTTAGTTCTAAATCGGCGTTTATCGGCGTTCATCCGCGGCTGGGTCATTTCCAGTGTTTTTCAGCGCGGCCGATAAATCGTGACATCGGACGGGGCGATCCCCGTGTAAAGCGTTACGGTGAAAGGCTCGCCTTCGGCTTTGCGAACGCCAATCAAGCCTTTGCCGGCCTGTTCCACGAATTCCCAATAATAGAAGCTGCCGGGGGCGGCCTGATCGCTGCGGCTGGCGCGCACTTCGCGGCTCAGGCGGTAGAGCCACACCTTGTTGTCGAACTCGAACGAATCGGCGGTGTTCTGGCGCTCATCCATCTCGGCGAGGTCCTCTTCGCTGAGGCCGAGATCTTCGAGCGATAGCTTGCGCGAATCGCAATGGAGGTGAACTTCCACGTCTTCATCCCCGCCGACGCGCAGGGCGACGCGGCGCTCGAGGTACGGACCGCTCACTTCGAACCAGCGCCGAGTGCCGGCGTCGAAATGGGTCATGCGGTCGGCGGTGAAATCGAGATCGGTATAGTTGTCGCCGGCGCCCGAGATGGAGAGGGCATCTCCGGCGCGCGCATCGGTGACTTTGAGATTGGCGAGGTCGGCAACCGGTGCGACGGGCACCGGCTGTTTCTTGAAAAGTTGCATCAGGACAACCCCCAAAAGCAGCCCGAGCACCACCAGGGTGACGAAAGTGGCCATGCTTTACGCACTCGTTTTTTCCATGGGAGCGCCGGCCCCGAGTTCTTTGGGAATGGCGGGACCCAGCTTGGTTTTCTGCCGCTCGGCCTTGAGCGCGGCCAATTCGGAATCCACGCCGTGGGTTCCAAGCTGCGCGAATTGCTTTTCCAGATCGTCATCCTTGCCGGCGGAAGCCAGTTGATCGAAAGCCTGAGCGGTGGCTTCTTCCTTGGCGACCGACTGTTCGAAGCGGTTGAGCTGGGCGAAAGCGTTGTCGGCGTTGCCCACGCCGGCCATGGCTTCGGAAACTTTGCGCTGCGCCATGGCGGCGTTCTTGCGCGCCACCAGCGTGGTGGCGGTCCGCTCGCCCTCGTCGATCTTGCGCTTGAGCTCGGCCACCTGCGCTTTCAGTTTTTCGCTGGCCTGCTGCGCGGCGGCAACGGCCTGCTGCATGGAATTCGCCTGCTGGTCGCATTCGGTTTTCTTGGCGAGCGCCTTGCGGGCGAGATCTTCATTACCCGCATCGAGCGCGACGTTGGCGCGATCTTTCCACTCCTGCGACTGGCGCACGTACTTCTGATACTCGGCGTCGAGGCGGTTGTAATTGCTCATGGCCATGGCCGAGGCGTTGACCACTTTGTTCAGCTCGGTGCGCATGTCGGCGACGGTCTGCCGGACGGTGGTTTCGAACGTCGCGTCTTCCAGCGCGTCCACGCCGGCGTTGGCCTCGCCGCGAGCCACACGGCCCATGCGGCCGAAAACGTCATGTAAGAATGCCATTGCTGTCTCTCCTTTTTATGATGCGAGGCTGCCGAGGAGGCGCCGCGCGCTCAGCACGTCAACCAGCAGGAAATGAACGCACGAAAGGATGTCGTCTTCGTCCTCGGGGCCCATTTCCTGCAGCTTGCAGAAGTTGTTCAAACTGATTCCCACCTTGCCGCCGGCCTCATACAACTGAAAGTGCGAAGTGGAAATGCCGTTATCGGCGGCGAGCATCTGCGCCATGATGTCGGGGGTGACCGCCGAACGGGGCACCACCGTACAAACGAGCGAGAGGAACAAAATATCGCCGGCGAGCACGGCCTGCACCGCGACGCCACTCGATGTTTCGCGGATTCTCAAGGTATCGGGCGCCGTATCGGAGACGTCATAACCTCGCTCCGCGAGCAGCGCGTGAATCTGGCTTATATGCGGACTGGAAGTCGCTGTCATAGGTTAAATGTCTGCTCCTGGTACATCTACGATGGTACGAGCCGGGCGGTTCCCGGCGCCAATTTTCTCCATTGCAATGTGCGATCATTATATTGCAATTTGCAAATGATGTCAAGGGGCGCTACGGTTCCCTTAAGGGCGGGCCCCGGATCGCTCTCTCCGGCTTCGGCCCCTTTTGGGGTTCTTTGGGGACGCTTCCGTATCGCGCAGAACGGTGTGTCTCCGCGTGGCGGACCATTCGACCGGAGCTGGCTGGACGCTTCGGAGATCGGCGTGCCGGCCAGTTTCCGGAAAACCCACATTTCGGGAGGTTCACCTTCCGCAGTGGTGTCTGCAGGCGCAGCCCATCCCGTAATCGAGTGGTTCCAATCTGCCTCCCCTGGGCTACTTACAGTGCGGAAAGTCAGCGGCGCTCGCT
>Ga0181538_10001974_pt1 | contig 21990 bp, 7 predicted proteins | sample PEATcosm2014_Bin_40_FD_119773 | JGI IMG/M metagenome (GOLD analysis project Ga0181538, IMG submission 119773) | Peatland microbial communities from MTU Mesocosm Facility, Houghton, MI, USA - PEATcosm2014_Bin23_30_metaG | ecosystem: Environmental > Terrestrial > Soil > Wetlands > Peat | place... | reverse complement strand
GGACCATAACGGCCTTCCGGTTTGGAATTCCGCCGACGCCGCCGGAACCGACAACCAATGGAGCCGCGCCGGGCGACTGGCGGCGTTCGAGGTCGAAGGGGTGGATCTGGCGAGTTATCTGGTCCGCGAATTCGACGCCATGGGTGTGATCGCGGAAAAGCTCGGTGCGACCGAAGACGTACGCGCGTTCGCCGAGCGATCGCGGCGATTGTCGCAGCTCATTAACGACGTGTTTTGGGACCAGACCGACGGCTTTTATTACGACCGTAACGAGCGGAAAAACCAGCGCGTGACGGTGAAATCTGGTGCGGCGTTCACACCGCTGTTCGCAGGCGCAGCCACGCCCGAGCGCGCCAAACGCATCGTCGATGAGCATTTGCTGAATGAAAAGGAATTCTGGTTGAAGTATCCCGTCGCCAGCTACGCCAAAACCGAGCCGGATTACTACCAGGGTTCCCACAACAGGGAATGCAACTGGCGCGGCTCGACGTGGGCGCCGTTCAATTACATGATCTTTCACGGCTTGATTCGCTACGGATTCAACGACGCCGCCAAGGAACTGGCCCGCCGCCTATTCGAGATGGCCATAGTCAAAAATCCCGTGCTGCGGGAGTATTATAACGCTGAGACGGGCGAAGGTTTGGGGCAGACGCAGTTCTGGGGGTTTACCGATCTCTACTACGTCATGCCCATGGAATTCGCAATGGGATACGATGCATCCAGCCTGCATCGTCCAGCACGGGCGATTATTCCGCAGGAATTGGGCATCCGCTTCGAGGGATAGATTCTGGCAAATGACTAATGACAAACCCCCGCCCCGCGCTAGAATGGCGGCCATGCCTGATTTGGCGACGGCACCAAGGGCTGGCCGGAAGCCGCCCCGTTCGACCGAATTCTAATCGCCGCCGCCGCGCCCAAGGTTCCCGAAAATTTATTGAAGACCCAACTAACCGACGGCGGCATCGCCGTCCTGCCCGTGGGACCCGCCGACGAGCAAATGCTGGTTGAAGTCCAGCGCGTCGGCGACAAGCTAGTAACCCACGACATCTGCGGCTGCCGATTCGTGAAACTGATCGGCGACGAAGGATGGGCGGAGGAATAATTGCTTGGCCGCCGCACTTGCGCGGCGCGCCATACTCGCCCTCCTGGGCTCAACCAAAATCCGACGCGGCGCACGAGATTTCCGGCGGCGTATTCGCATTATCTTAGCCGCAACTTCCCGTCATCCGCAGCAAGAAACTCGCCGTTGATTTTGAGAACGTTAATTTCTTCCGCGAGCCGCTCACGGATACGCGCACCGCTGCGTTGAAATCCTAGCTTTCGTGCGGCCGCCTGGATCAAATCTTCAACGGGCATTGCCCCATACGACTGAATTGCATCGGTCAGCGCGGACTGCATCAAGCGCCATGGCACATCGTCGATGGCATCAAACTGTGGGGCGGTAGGGCTATCACCCGTTGGGCGCCTGGACACTTGGACAGGAGTGACCGTTTCGACTTTTTCGGCTGGAGGCGAAGGCACATCAGTAATTGTCAATGCCCGTTGATACGCATCGAGTACCTTCTGTATCTGCCGGCGGGAGTCCCGAACCCAATCAGTTGACCAAATTCGGCAGATTTTCCAGCCAAGGCTTTCCAATATCTCTTGTCTCAGGCGATCCCGGTCACGTGCCGTCGCGGAACGGTGGTATGCCGCACCGTCGCATTCAATGCCCAGCACATATTTTCCCGGATGTTCGGGATGCACCAGTGCAAGATCAATCCTAAATCCCGAACAGCCGATCTGACGGCGAACATCAAGGCCCTTTTCCGTCAGCGCTCGGGCAACTTCGGCTTCGAAATCCGAATCAAAATCGTGGGTGCTGTCTTCCGTTTCTGTCCCCACCAGCGCTATCCTTCCGCGTTCGGCAAAATCGAGGTACGCTCGAAGTAGCTCCGCACCCCGAGCCTTGGTGCGGCTCAGATCGATGTCCTCCGCCCGTATTGATGTAAAGATCGTGAGTGCGTCTCTTGCCCGTGTGACAGCGACATTCAACCGGCGTTCTCCCCCTTGCCGATTCAACGGCCCAAAATTGTGACTCAACATGCCGCTATCGTTCTTGGCGTACCCGACACCCAAAAAGATCACGTCTCGCTCGTCACCCTGCACGCTCTCCAAATTCTTCACAAAAAATGGCTCGGGATTTTCGACGGAAAAAAACTGTTCGAGATGAATTGATGCACGACGATATCTATCAATAAGATTGATAACGAGCATCTGTTGAGGCTGATTCATTGTGACAACGCCCAAGGATTTCTCAGGTTGTTCAGAAGCGTGGCGCATCACGGCCTTGGCGATCTGCTCGGCTTCGGCTGCGTTCGAACCACCGGCACCGGCTCCGGCCCAACGTCCATTCTCAACCAGACAAAAGGTAACCCCGCTCGATCCATCCATATCTCGGACACTGGGAAAAGTTATAAGCTCGTTGCTATAAAAATGACGATTTGAGAAGGCGATGAGCGATTCGCGTCGGCTTCGGTAATGCCATTTGAGCCGCTGTCGCGGCATTCCCAATGTTCCGCACATATCGAGAATGCTCTCGTAATCGCTGCTGCTATGCTCTAACTCATCATCTTCCTCTTCGTCGCTCCCGATCCGCTCAAAGAAACTGGTCGGAGGCAACTGCTTCTGGTCACCCGCGACCACGAGTTGCGACCCCCGGTAAATCGCACAGATGGCATCGTGCGGACGAACCTGCGATGCTTCGTCGAAAATCACAACATCGAAGCGGATCTCACTACTGTCAAGATATGTGCTGACGGCCAACGGCGACATCATTATGCACGGCTTGAGCTTTTGAAGGAGCGACGGCATCGAAGAAAACAAGCGGCGGATCGGTAGGTGCCGCCTTCGTTTGTTAACCTCGCGGAGCAAAATGCCGACCTCCGAGTTTTCCGGAGCATCGCCATCCGAACCGGACAGTCGCGGAGCATTGCTTATGACTTTTGAACGCACCTGTGCAAATCCGTTCTTCACCCAAAAGCGATCGACATCTTGAAAGCGGCTCAAAATCTGATCGTGTTGAACCGAATCAAATTCACGCAGAGCCAACTCGGAGCGATATGCTTCCGCAAGCCAGAGGCGGTAGAATCGCTGGCGCAGCACCGCGACGGCCTCATCCACTTTGACACGCCCCTCCAGAATCTCGTCTTGGAGCACTTCCATACCGAGGCGATGGAGATTCTCGCAGACATTTATGTAGTTGACCCACTCACTGACGCGGTCCGCATCGCGCACACGGTCGTTGAACCAATTAATCAACTCTGTAATTGGAAGCCGGCTAAGAATAACACCAGTTGAGACCTCAGCGTCCTTCCGGAACAAGGTCTCGACAAATTCCAGGCCGGTGCGCAAACTGGAATCATTTGCCGCGGCGGTTTTCTCAACTGCGGTCGAAAGCTCGGACCTGACAGCATTTTCCGAAATGGCTGTAACGACGGGCGCGGGTGGCGCGCCGTGATATTGCTTCAGGAATGTAGTCGCCGAAATCGCTAGATCGGCATGGTCCTTCCAATCACCAAGGGAGCGCGATTTCAAATCAGGCAGTGTTTCGTTGAGCGATAATGCAATATCCTTCGCTCGACCAATAAGGCTTCGCAACTCTTCGAGAACCTCAATATCCTTTGCCAGGTTGTCAGTTGCGACATCCTGTTCAATTTCAATCAATGGGACCAACGCCTTCAATTTGTCTGAATGCTCTTGGCACCACGCCGCAAGTTCGGTAGCTCTGGATTTTACGGTCCCGGTAGCTAGGTCACTGCAATTAGCAACTCCGAACGCTTCGGGGACTTTAATCTTCTGGGCAGACTCGGCTATGGCGCTCGCCAGTTCTCGGGATAGTTCTTGGAGCTGCTGGGCTGCCGCAGTGAGTGAAGTCCGCGCAGTGGAATCGGGCGAGGTTGAAATTGACCTTGCGGAATCGCTGTTCTGCAAAGCGGCCGGCAATCGGTCGATCGTATCTAAGCGCCCGAGGACGGAATCCCAATCGAAATTGGGCTTCCCATCCCAAACAAGCCTATCTCTATCCGGATTCGCCGTTGTCTCCACCTGCTTAACGTACCGGTGGTACCGTTGCAGTTGGAACGCATCATCGAGTATCTGCCGCGATTTCACCGAAGATTGCCCGGTGTACAAAAGGCAGAAATTCTGCCTTGCGCGACGCCACGAACTGCCCAGGCGCTTCCACCAATTGCGACGCTGGAGCACCGCGTCGATTTGCTCGACAGCAATGGCCTCAAACGCGGTAGCGTGAAACCTTGATTCAAGCGGCATGCGCGTCGCTGCGGCCATCGACGCGACCTGCTTCGCATCGCCCACGACACGCTGCAACCGCTTTCGCTCCGTTGCATCGAACCATTCTGGTCTTGTTTGGCCTAACGCCGTTATCAAATGCGCGCTGGCTGCCAATCCGTCAGCGTCGCGGCCAGTTGCCGTGTACGTAACAGGCAGTGCAAGCAACTGGCGTAATGAGTTAGCGGCTCCGCCAACTTTTCCGGCCAATTCGGCAATCCCTTTGAGTTGAGCACAGATGCCGTCAACGTAGATGGCTTGCAAGCGCACCGTGGCGGGTGGCCCGGACAGCCACGGTTTCACCTTGGCAAAACTCATCGACACCGATCTCGCCTCTGCAATATCAATCCTGGTTGGCGCGTCGCCAACGTATGCCAACGCAGAGGACCACAAAATGCGGTAGTCCTTCGCCACCTCATACAGGGCCAGATATTTCTCGGCGGTTTGTGTCAGGCCGGCTTCCACCCAGGATTTTGGAATTATTGGCTGAGCTAGAGCGGCAGCTGCGGCATCCAGCGCCACGGTCAAATCTCCTAAAGTCGGTTTTGCGCCAAGGAATCCCAAACTTTCCAGTGGGCGGGACGCTTCAAGACGCCTACCGAGTCCCACGGCGACGCGGTCGAAGTGAAACCGAATATCGTCAGGCAGCGTTAGGTTATAGAGTTCTATGCGGCAACCGCGCCACGGGTGAATTACGCGACCGGCGATGATCGCCTTGAAGTTCGCCAGCTGCGCTACACCCTCTTCCATTTCCTGCAACCGGCTCGCGTCAATTTCATGGACATCCGCAATTATTAGTCGAGTTTGCGACGAAGTGCGAATCCTCGCCAACTTTCCGTGAATCGAGTAAGCCGGTTGATTTAGGGCCGAGCGCTTAGCATGCAGCGCACGCACGTACTCGTTGAGTTTCTGGCGTGTGCTGCGTAACTCCGCAATCTTGTGCTCTTGTGAAGGGTAAAACTCTGCCTTACGGTTCAGGCACCGACCAAGTTCTTCGACCACTTCTCTTTTGTTGGCCTTGTGGCTGTGACACGCCAAACAAAAATCACCCAGCTTGCCTTGATCCAACCGGCGCTTAACGACCGTAAGTGCCGCCTCCTTTTCGCTTACAAACAATACCGTTTTGTTGTTTGCAATGCATCGGGCAATGATGTTTGAAATGGTCTGACTTTTCCCAGTCCCCGGCGGTCCGTCCAGAATCAAATGATGGCCGCGCCTAATCATCTCAATGGCCGCCAGTTGGCTACTGTCACAATCCAGAATCAGATAATTGGTTTCTGGTGGAGCGGTTTGGTCGAGGTCGGATTTGAGCACGTCAGATATATCAGACGCGGGCAGTTGCGATGCGTCACCGGCAATGCCGCGACACAAGGGATGACTGGTAATCCGGCCCTCGTTCTTTAGTAGGTCTTGCCACATGGAGATTTTCTGGAATGCAAAAGTGCCAAGACCCACCTTACGCTGTACCTGCCACCGCTCATGGCCAGCAATCGCGCTTTCCACCTGCAACAATAGGGACTCCAGCGCATCGCTGGATTCCAAAAGCTCTTCTTCATTAATCTGCGGGAGCGTAAGCCGAAAATCAGAACGCAATATCTCGGCCAACGAGTGATTGGAAACGAAATCATCGTCCAATGGCGCAAGTTCCCATGTCGAATCCGCACTTTTCTTCCGAAGGGAAACGGGCAAGAGTACCAGCGGCGAAAGGAGCGCAACGTCACTATCCACTGATTCGAACCACTGAAGAAAACCGAAAGCCAGAAACAAGCTGTTGACGCCCTGTTCGGACAGTGATGTGGACGCCGCCAGTTCCAATCTCTTCAGCCGGCCATCGAGTGGTTTATCCCGCAAATTGCTTAAGAGCGAATTACCTTTCAGGTCCCGTGACTGCCTGATTACGTCAAGTTGTGCCACTGTCAGGACATTCGCGTCTCTCGGCTGCTGTTCCAACCCCTGTTCGAATATGGTTTCACTCGGTTCGTCATCACCGAGCCACTGTGAAGGCCAAGGGAAATCGGTCGGCTTGCCTTCTACGGCGAGTTGCTGCCAAAGCTGGTGGAACTCAGGATGCTCGATACCGAGAACACCCCCGCGCCCAAATCTGCTGTTGACGAGCCGGCTCCGCTTTGACGTGTCGAGCAACAGCCTTCGCCATTCCTCTAATCGGGCGCTCAGATCAACACACTTGTTCCCTTTGCCGGAGATTTCCCCTGGGGCCGCCATAGGGCATTTGATTTTAATGGATTTGCGCTACGACCTCGATACCCTCGGGAATTTGGAAAATCCGAGGGCGACGGAGCATCTGGTTGAAACTACCCCTCGACTCGCCGTTTGCGCGCGGCCTTACGCCCATCCACCACGATCCGGCACCCGCCGAAAACAGAGCGCCATCCTAGTTGAGCCCGGTTGAGACACATATTCCACTATTCAAGAACAGATTTCCAAGCCAATCTGCGATAAGCACTTATGCCATAACAAAATATGATTCCAACGATAAGCTAGCAAATGCTAAGTTAACCCTCAAAAGTGTCGCATTCTGTCGCATTGTGTAACATCGGCGAGCCGACATCGAAAAACTGTCAGATTTTGTCAGATTCTGTCAGATGCCCTCCAATTCCCTTAAAATCGCCGCTATGCCTGATTTGGTGGCGGAAGAAGGGAAGGCCGCGGGTTTAGCTCGTCCCATTGAGGACCTTCACGACATCGGCCCGGCGCGGGCCAAGGCGCTGCGGGGGTTGGGCGTGGGGACGCTTGGGGATTTGCTCGAATATTTCCCGCGGGATTATCAATACGAATCGGAGGAACGGCCGATCGACCGATTGCGGAAGGGGGAGATTAGCCTCGCGCGCGGGGAGGTGACGGCCGTCAATTACATTGCCGGCGGGCACGGCAAGGCGAGGTTCGAGGCGACGCTTTCTGAAGGCGTGCGTCGGTTGGCGCTGGTCTTTTTTCATGGGGCTTATCTGCGGAGGCAGATTCATCCCGGGTTGCTGCTGCGCGTGCGGGGGAAGGTGCAATTCTTTCGCGGGATCGCGCAGATGGTCAATCCGAAATGGGAGGTTGTCGAGCCGGGGACGAAAGCCGTCGAGGATGCGAAGTTCCGGGCGGTCTATCCGGCGAATTCCAGGATTTCCAGTGAAACGATTGAGCGAATCGTTTCGGTGAACCTGAACGAGGCGCTGGCGGAGGTGGGTGAATGGTTTGGCGCGGGAATCTTGGCACGGCGGAAGCTGATGGGCCGGGCGGCGGCGTATCGCGCGATCCATCAGCCGATGGATCGCCGGCAGGCGATCGCGGCGCGGCGAAGGCTGGTTTATGACGAGTTGATGCTGATGCAGCTTGGTCTGGCGGCGAGCCATCTGATGAAGATGAACAAGATTTCGGCCCCGATTCTGCGGATCGACAAGACGCTGGACCGGCGGATTCGGGCGCGATTCCCGTTCGAATTGACCAACGGCCAGCAAAACGCGGTCTGGCAGATCGTGCGCGACCTGAAGAGCGGCCGGCCGATGAAGCGGCTTTTGCAGGGTGACGTGGGAAGCGGAAAGACGGTGGTGGCGTTGTACGCGATGTTGGCGGCGATCGCGAACAAGATGCAGGCCGCCCTGCTGGCGCCGACGGAGGTGCTGGCGGAACAGCATTATTTGACGCTACGGAATTTGCTGCACGGTTCGCAGGTGAAGATCGACCTGGTGACGTCGCGGACGCGGCGGCAAAGCCGCGGCGCCGTCGCCGCTCGCCTCGCCGAAGGTCAGACGCATCTGGCGGTCGGCACGCAGGCGCTTTTGCAGGAGGGGATCGAGTTTGCCAATCTTGGTGTGGTGATCGTCGATGAGCAGCATCGGCTGGGTGTTCGGCAACGGGCGACGCTGAGCGACAAGGGGGTCAGCCCACATTACCTGGTGATGACGGCAACGCCGATACCTCGGACGTTGGCGTTGTCCTATTTCGCGGATTTTGACGTCAGCGCGATCGAGGAGCTTCCGCCGGGAAGGAAGCCGATCAAGACGCGCTGGCTTCGGCCGGGCCAGGCAGCGGAGGCGTGGAAATTCGTTTGCGAGCAGGTGCGAGGCGGGCGTCAGGCGTACATCGTGCTTCCGCAGATTCAGGAGGATGACGGCGACGGGGCCAAGTCGGTGATTGGCCGGATGCGGACGCTGGCGGCGGGGCCGCTGAAGGACTTGCGATTGGCCGCGCTGCACGGACAGATGACGACGGAGGAAAAAGAACAGGCGATGGCGAATTTCCGGGATGGGAAGATCGACGTGCTGGTGGCAACGACGGTGATTGAGGTGGGGATCGACGTTGCCAACGCGACGGTAATGGTGATCGACGGCGCCGACCGGTTTGGGCTGTCGCAGTTGCACCAGTTGCGCGGCCGGATTGGCCGGGGGCCGTGGGCGTCGGATTGCATCTTGTTGGCCGATGCGGCCACGCCGGGCGCGGAGGCCCGGCTGAGCGCGATGCTCAACACCTCAAGCGGGTTTGAGATCGCGGAGATGGACCTGCGCTTGCGAGGCCCCGGCGAATTCTTCGGCATCCGGCAGCATGGGTTGCCGGAATTCAAGCTCGCCGATCTCACCAGCGAATTGGATTTGCTGCAACTGGCCAAGGAGGACGCACAGGCAATTTTTGCCGATGATCCGAGGCTCAGCCATTCTGACCACATTCAGCTTCGAACCGCGTTATTTTCCAAATTCGGCGAGACACTGGACTTGGCACAAACAGGATGATGGAAGCAAGATCGCGCGGAGCCGAGAAAAAAATTCTGAAGCGAGCTCATAAACTGTCTTAGCTCCCAAATCCTGGCATTTTCTTACGAAAAGTGGACAATCTCCTAAGATATTGCTAATCATTGGCTTACAGTTAAGTCGGATTGTCATCCGGGGGCGGGCGCGGTTGGGCCTAAAATGAACCATCGTTGGACAATCCCGTACCAATTCGACGGCGGTATATGGGCAGTGCGGGCTTGACAGGTAGCTGTTAGGTTTGCAAACTGCCCCGCCCTTGGCCGAGGTTCGGGTAAGGCAATTTCGTGAAGAATTGCGGTGGATCGGCCGATACGAGCCAACAGATTGCCCCGAACGAGACCCACCGCCGCAAACGTAAAGCCATGGCACGCAAGAGCGGAAAACATCTGGTGATCGTGGAGTCGCCTGCGAAGGCCAAGACGATCAATAAATTCCTCGGCGACGGATACGTCGTTCGGGCAAGCATGGGGCATGTCCGCGATCTGCCATCCAAAGGGATGGGCGTCGATCTGAAAACATTCCAGCCGGAATACGAAGTGCTGGAGAGTCGAAGCAAGGTAATCGGGGAGCTCAAGAAGCTGGCGAAGGAGAGCGACAAGGTTTACCTGGCGACGGACTTGGACCGGGAGGGGGAAGCGATCGCCTGGCATCTGAAGGAAGCGCTGGGGATTCCGGACGAGCGGGTGTACCGGGTCATCTTCAACGCCATCACCAAGAGCGAGATTCAAAAGGCATTTCAGAAGCCGCACCAGATCGACATCGACCGTGTAAACGCGCAGCAGGCGCGGCGGATCCTGGACCGCATCGTGGGTTACGAGATCAGCCCGCTGCTGTGGCGGAAGGTGGCGCGGGGTTTGTCGGCGGGCCGAGTGCAGTCGGTGGCGGTGCGGCTGGTGGTGGAGCGGGAACGGGAAATCGACAAATTCAGCCCCGACGAGTTCTGGAAACTCGGCGCGATCTTCACGCCGGATTCCATCCGGGCGCGCGGGCTGGCGGAAACGTGGACGGACTTTCTGCTCAACACCGGCAACGGCGAGCGCACCAAGGCCGAGCGGGACAAATGGCTGAACGAGCATTCCGCGTTCGCCGCGGAACTGGTGGAGTTCGGCGGCAAGAAATTTGAGGCAAACAACAAGGCGGCGGCGCGGCAGGCGGCGGAGGCGTTGGGATTCGTCGTCACCGAGGAACAAAACACGACCGATCCGCAGGGGAAAGGCCCGGCGGCGAATTTGACGAAATTCATCGGCCGGATCGAGAGGACGCCGGCATTCATCGTTCGGTCGATCGAGAAGAAGCGCGTCAGCAGCAAACCGTCGGCGCCGTTCATCACCAGCACACTGCAACAGGCGGCCAGCAGCCGGCTGAGCTTCGGGGCGCAGCGGACGATGCGCATCGCGCAGTCGCTGTACGAAGGCGGACATATCACCTACATGCGAACCGACAGCACGAACCTGTCGGCCGACGCGCTGACCATGGCCCGGGCGTATATCGGGCAGAAGTTCGGCGACCGATATTTGCCGGAGAAGCCGAATGCTTACGCATCGAGCAACAAATCGGCGCAGGAGGCGCACGAGGCGATCCGTCCGACGGAGCTTTCATTTACGCCGGACTCGGCACACGCGAAGCTGGGGGCGGACGACTCGCGGCTATATCAACTGATCTGGAACCGGTTCGTGGCATGTCAGATGTCGGAGGCCCAGTTCGACGCGACGACGGCGACGATCGCGGCGGGGACGAGCGCCGGCGAGGCGATCTTCCGGGGTTCGGGGCGGAAACTGGTGTTCGACGGCTTCATGCGGGTGACGGGCGTCAGCAGCGAAGATCAACTCCTGCCGGAACTGGCCGAAGGCAAGCCGGTCGTGGCCGTCGAGATCGACCCGACGCAGCATTTCACGCAGCCGCCGCCGCGGTTCAGCGAGGCGTCGCTGGTGAAAGAGCTTGAACGGCTGGGGATCGGCCGGCCGAGCACCTACGCATCGATCATCCAGACGATCCAGGACCGGGAGTACGTGGAACAGGTCAATCGGCGGTTCCATGCGACGATGCTGGGCTCGATCGTGACGGACAAGCTGATCCAGGCGTTTCCCGAGATCATGGACGTGCAGTTCACGGCCGGGATGGAGGGCAAGCTGGATCAGATCGAGGAGCAGCACCTTGACTGGATCAAGCTGCTGAAGGATTTTTACGGGCCGTTCCACAAGACGGTGGATGGGGCATTGGACAAATTGGAACATGCGGGCGGATCGCCTTCGCCGTACACGTGCGAAAAGTGCGGCTCGCCGATGGTATATCGCATCAGCAAGAACGGATTTTTCCTGAGCTGCACGAGATATCCGGAATGCGATGGGATCAAGTCGGTGGATAAGCAGGGCAAGCCGAAGATGCAGGAGAAGAGCGAATTCAAATGCCCGAATTGCGGCCGGGAGATGCGGAAAATGAAGGGCCGGTTCGGGGAATTCCTGGGATGCAGCGGTTACGTGCTGAAGAAGCCGGACGGCACGCGGGAATGCGAAACGATCATCAATCTGGATAAGCAGGGCAATCCGATGCCGCCGAAGGCGAAGGTGCTGACGCCGGTGAAGTGCGAGAAATGCGGAAGCCCGATGATCCTGCGGAACAGCAAGCGTGGCCCGTTCCTGGGCTGCAGCGCATTTCCGAAATGCCGCGCGACGCGGCAGGTCGCCAAGATGACGGGCGAGGATTTGAAAACGGTGGAAGCGCTGATCCCGAAATTGAACGAGGGCGGGGACAAGGCGGCGAAACTGGTGGCGCAGCTCACGGGCGTCGCGCCGGCCGCCAGCAACGGCAACGGGCCCATCGCGACGGACATCGACTGCGACGAATGCGGCAAGCCGATGGTGATCCGCAGCGGCAAGCGGGGAAAATTCCTCGGGTGCAGCGGATATCCGAAATGCAGAAACACCGCCGACGTCCCGGCGAAATTGGTTGAGGAACTTGGGCTGAACGGGAATGGGCAAACGTCGGGGTCGGCGACGATTGTTCCGCCGCCACTGTTGGAAGAGAATGCGGCGTAGCGGTCACGTCAGACGGGGATTGGTGGAATCGTAAGTCCGGCAACCTTCGGTCGGATTGCCACGTTCGCCGTCGGAGAACTCACGGATTCACCCAGGCTCATGGCATTTGGCGGATTTCCCTCTGATCCCCTCGCCCGGTACTCCGGGAGAGGGATAGGGTGAGGGCCGCTTTTTATCTGCGCGGAGTTATTTCCAAAAAGCTGTGGATGGCCACGACAGCTTCAAGCGATTTTCCTCTTTAAATATGTAAGAAGTGCGGGGCGCGGATATCATCTTGCACACCGGCCGCTCATTGGAAATTGTCTTGATCGTTCGCTTCCTATACGTGTTACTTACTACGCTTTTTCCGCACGATGGTGCCACATTCAGGGCAACGGTCAGGACTTTCACGAAGGTCGTATCCACATTTGTCGCAAAGACCTTTTTCCATGCTGCGCTCTCGAACAAGATCGCGGTATTCCCGCAATGCGGAGAACCACCCATAAGTCACCCCGCAAACGATGAACGCCCCTACCCAAATCTTCACAATGTTCTCAGACAGCCACCCTGCGATCTCCAGCAGTTGCAAAACAATTCCGAGCCCAAGAAACGCCGCGAAAGAGGCGAAAATTAATCCGAAAACAAACTGAAATACAACGCTCATCCAGATACGCATACGACTCATTCTCGCTGCATTGCAGAATAACCGGCTGGAGGGGGCATGGCTACATATCGAGCGTGATGTCCGGCCCACCCAAAGACCCTCACCCCGACCCTCTCCCGGAGTACCGGGCGAGGGGGAAGGCCCAGATGCAATCACCCTGCGTATTCACCTATTCCGGAACTCCTGCACGCTGGTCACAAAATCATCCGGCGTGCCGAAGTCGAAGCGTTGGGCGTCGAGCATTTCCAGGGCCAGGTAGCCTTCCCTTTGGCGCTGGATTTCCTGGGCCCTGGTGAGTTGAAATTCGTTGTTGTCGCGGACGTTGTCGCGGATCATCTGTTCGAGCACGTCGTAGATGCTGGGGGCGAGCAGGTGCATGCCGAACCAACCCAGGAAGACATCGTTTTCCAACCCGTCGACGCGAAGGGACTTTCTGGCGGTGGCGACGTCCGGCTTTTCGATGATGAGCGAGACGTCGATGAGGCGGCCATTGTCGTCGCGGCGTTTGCCGGCGATGACGCCGAAGCCCTTGAGTTGCGTCGGTCCGATGCGGTTGACGGCGGAGACGCTTTTGCCGCCGGAAATTTTGGCGGTGGCAGCCAGCTCGACAAACGGAGAGACCGGCTTTCCGCGAAACAGGTGATCGCCCAGGCAAAGCAGGACCATTTCGCCGCCGGCGAATGCCTTGGTCTGAAAGACCGCGTGGCCATAGCCTTGCTGCTCGCGCTGTACGGCAAAGGACACGCGGCCGGATAGCTGGCGCATCCGCCGGGCCTCGCTCAGGAGCGCGGGGTATTTCTCAAGCCGATTGAGATAGGCATCGCCGGGGCCGGCGAGGTATTGGCGGATGGGCTTGTCATCGCCGGGCTGGACGATGATGCATATCTGCTCGATCCCCGCGGCGGCGAGCTCCAGCAAATGATAGTGCAACAGTGCGCGGGCGATGCCGTCGGGGCCGACGACGGGGAAGAGCTCCTTTTTCACCGCGTGTGACGCGGGGAAATGCCGTGTGCCAAGTCCCGCCGCGGGGATGACGGCTTTGCGGACGCGGGGGGTGGAGGAGGCGGAGGCTGTCGGGGTGGTCATGAGTTTTTATCCCGCATGGAGTTTGTATATTCGTGATCCGGGTCCTATGCCTGCGACGCGCGCCACCCGTTTGCGGTGAACGTATATCTTCTGGCGCCAAATTCCATTGCTCCCGAGGAAGTTCCTTCGAAGATGTCCGGCATGACGCCGACCCTTCGCGAATATTCGGTTGCGATTTGGGGGATTTGCTCGCGGAGGGCGTCGAGCTTGCCGAAGACGGCGACGGTGCCGCCGGTGCCGCCGCCGGTGATTTTGGCGCCGTAGAGCCCAGACGCCGGGCCGCGTTTGCGGACGGCGTCGATGAGGAAATCAACCTCTTCGACCGACAGATTGCAGTTGTTTTTGTAGCTGTCGTGGGAGGCGTACATCAGCTCGCCGGCCGTCACCAGGGATTTGTCGTCGCCTTCGTCGGCGGATCGGAGCGCGTCGATGAACTTGAGCACGCGTTCGTTTTCCTCGATCGGATGGCGCGTGGGTCCGGCGACGCGATACTCGGCATCGGGCTGGATCGTCGTGACCGGGTCGCCGTGCGTGCGGTGCTTCTTGACGAACTCGGAGCCGATGATGGTGTTGGGAAGCAGCTTGGCGAACTTGGCGTTGAGCTCATCGACGGAAAGTTCGGCCAAGTAGCTGAGAGGGGCGGCGCCGGCGAGGGCGCGGTTGTCGTTGATGATTTTCTTGCCGATGAACGCGCCGATGCGGGTATCGGCATAGGGGCTGGCGCCGACGGAGTGGCGGACCATGGAGTTGATGCCGACGAACCCGGCGCCGGGCGGAATCTCCACTTCGCCCACGATGCTGCCGGGCCGGCAAAGGATGTGAGTGAGCTTGCCCTTTCGGCCCGAAGTGATCGCGATCTGGTCCATGATTCCGCAGGGCGCGCCGACGACGTGGTTCTCGGCCATCTGCCCAAGTTCGGCGATGCGTTTGGCGCTGAGCGAAAGGCCCAGGTAGGCGTTGAGGCAGGCGAGCGTTCCGATCTCGACGGCGGCCGAACTGCCTATGCCGACGTTCATCGGCACGGCGCTGAGCAGGAGCATGGAGAAGCCATAGGGAATCTTGACCGACTCCTCCTTCAGCAGGGTGAAGATGCTGCCACCGATGTAAGCGGCCCAGAGGGCCAGCGGGTTGGCCTGGCAGAGCTGGCGCACCTGGGCGTAGCTGCCCAGGCCGTCGCCTGAATAGAAGTAGCTGAGCGGAATGCGCGTCTCGACGGGAAGGGCCCGGCCCACTTGAATCGAGCGAATGCGCAGCGTGCTGTCGGTGCGGGCCTGCAGGGCGATGAGCATCCCGCGGCCGAGCACGGCTTGGCAGACGTTGGCGCCCGAGTAGTCGGCGATCCCGCCCATGACGTCGAGACGGGCCGGCACGCGACCAACCCACACCTCGCCGCTGTTGAAAAACCCGGCCAAGCCGGTGGGGTCGCTGTTGGGCTTGAATAGAAGCCGATCAAATTCCTGCACTTCAAACGGGAGTTGTTCAGCGCTCATATCTGGTTTCCGTAATGACAGCAAAATCGGGGCCGTTCGACGCCCACCTCAGCCCTGAGTTGGCGAGCGTCACGTGAAGATTACCGCGAAGCCCTGAGTTGGCGAGCGTCACGTGAAGATTACCGCGAAGACGCGAAGAACGCGAAGTTGATATCCCGCCATTTCTTGTCTCCACGCCAAGATTTTCCGAGATCACGCCGCTTCCCCGCTCCGTCGGTTATCCTCAAATGCGTTACCGCGAAGACACGAAGGACGCGAAGTTGCGCGAAGAAAAAACAAGCTTGGTATTTCTTCGCGCAACTTCGCGTCCTTCGCGCCTTCGCGGTAAAACTCTTTGGGTTGCGGGCAAAGCCTGCGCTGGGCTTCTTCGCGGTAAATCTTTTCGGAAAATCGCCTGATCGCGGACAATGCGGAAAACAGGACGACGGTAGTGTATTATCCTTGAATGGCACACATGCCTGGGCGACTTTTTCTGATCCGGCACGGCAGCACCGATTGGGCGGAGATTCATCGGTTCACGGGGCGAACCGATCTGCCGCTGAACGAGCGCGGGGAAGCGAACGCGCGGCGACTGGCGGCGAGGTTGGCGGTCATCGCGTTTAGCCAGGTTTTCAGCAGCCCCCTTCAGCGGGCGCGCCGGACGTGCGAGTTGGCCGGATTCGCGGGCGTGGCCCAAATCGATCCCGATCTGGCGGAATGGAATTACGGGGAGCTTGAGGGGAAGTTTTCGGATGAGATTCATCGCCAGCGGCCGGATTGGGACCTGTTTCGCGACGGAGCGCCGGGCGGGGAGTCGCCCCTTGACGTGGCCGCAAGGGCGGACCGATTCATCAACAAGGTGCGGCAAATCGGCGGCGACGTGGCCGGGTTTTCCAGCGCGCATATCAGCCGGGTAATCGGCTCGCGCTGGATCGGGCTGGGTCCGGAAGCCGCCGGCAAATTCCTTTGCTCGACCGCCAGCGTGAGCATTCTCAGCTACGAGCACAGCGTTGACCGCCCCGCCATCGAATTGTGGAACGATGATGGGGGCATCCTGCGGCCGGGGCGATAGCGGGGCGATTTGGGAGTTTCTGCGGCCAAAAGAACCCCACGGATAAATATCCGTGGGCTTTGGGGGGGTGATTTTGACCCCAGTTATCTGCAACGAATCAGTGCATGGACGCTTGTGTGGATGCCATCGCGTCCAGCATGGCCAGCACCTGCTGGAATTCCTCCGGGTCGCCGGGGGGAGGGCTGCCGGGGCCGCCGGAGCCGATGTGCTGCATGGCGCTGCGGACGGCGGGGATGAGCTTGGGAGAAGTGCTCGCGCCGTGGGCCAGCAGGATTTTCACGACGGCGGCGTGGCCCATTACGGCGGCGTTATAAAGCGGCGAGTGGGCGAAAACCTTGTCGGGGCCGTCAACCAGGGCGCCATGGTCCAGCAGCAGCGTGACGATTTCGGCGCTGCCGGTCCAGGCGGCCTTCTCCAGCGGCTCGGTGTTGTTCCAGCCGCTGCGGTCGTGGACGTTGGCGCCGCGGTCGAGCAGAAGTTTGGCGGCGTCGAATTGGCCGGTGTATGCGGCGATTTGCAGCGGGGCGCAGCCGGCGAACAGCACGTCATTGACGTTGGCCCGCTCGTCGATGTGGGATGAACCGCTGGCGAGGATTTTTTCCAATTGGGCGAGGTCGCCCACGGCGGCGGCGAAGAAAATGTCCGGCTCGGCGGCGCCTTTGGACTGAAGAAATCGAATCAGATCGCGGGTTGTCTGCTTCCGATCCGACAATGACGAGGCAGCCCAGCGCAAGGGCGTTGCGGAGTGGTGCGGATCGAGCGCGTTGATGTCAGCGCCGTTGTCGAGCAGCAATTTGGCCATCGCAACCGAACTCGCCAAGTGGAGCGGAGTAACGCCATCGTCAGTGCGTTTCGCTTTTGCCAGGGATGGATTTTTGGCCAGCATGGCGGCGGCCCGCTGCGTGTCGTCCGATTCAACAACGCGAAAGAAGCGGCGCACGTCGGCGTACAGCGACGCGGCGGATGGGCCGGAAGGGGCGGGAAGCGTGGTCGAAATCGCATCCGGCTGCGATTCAGCCGGCCATTGCCAGTACAGGAGTACCGCCCCGAGTAACAAGACCGCCAGCAATCCAGCCACGGCTGCGAGCGTTGTCTTGTTGGCGGGCTTGAGGGGCATTGGATGTGGCCTTGAAATTGGCGATTGGGGTCATGATAGCGGGTTGGGGAGATCCGGACAAAACTGTTTGTCGGTCGTGGGTGGGTGGATTTGAGATTGACACGGTTGGGAACCCGCAGGGAGCAAGCTCCCTGGGCTTTGGTGGATTTCGCGCGTAAAGAAGCCCACGGATGGGTATCCGTGGGCTTGGGGGGAATATTATCTCAATCACTTCAGGTTCCGGCTTGCGGGACGGGCTCGCTGGTCGGGATGGGCTGCTGCTGGGCGGCCGCGGCGGCCGCGGCGGCAGCGGCTCGGGCGGCGGGAGTGGGCGTCTCGATCTGCGGGGGCTGGGCCAGGTGCTTGATCTTCAGGTTCAGGTGCGGCGAGAAGGCCGTTCCCGCGGGGATCAGGTGGCCAAGGATGACGTTCTCCTTCAAACCGACCAGCATGTCCACGGCGCCGGCGAGGGAGGCCTCGGTGAGGACCTTGGTGGTCTCCTGGAAGCTGGCGGCGCTGATGAAGCTTTCGCTTTGGAGGGAGGCCTTGGTGATGCCGAGGAGCAGCGTTTTGGCGCGTGCGGGCTTGGGCTTCTTGCTCTTGGCGGGCTCCTTGCCGGCGGCCTCGGCGGCATCGTTGGCCTCTTTGTATTCGGCCTTGGCGACGACGTCGCCCTCCTTGAAGCTGGTGCCGCCCGGCTCGGCGATCTTGACGCTTTGGGACAAAAGCTCGTTGCCCTGGCGGAAGCGGAACCGGTCCACGACCTCGCCGGGGAGGAACTTGCTGTCGCCGGCATCCTCGACCTTCACCTTACGCAACATCTGGTTGAGGATGATCTCGATGTGTTTGTCGTTAATCTTGACGCCCTGGCTGCGATAGACGTTCTGGACCTCGGCCAGAAGGTACTGGTAGAGCGCCTCTTCGCCCTTGATGCGAAGGATGTCGTGGGGAATGATCGGCCCGTGGATGAGGGGATCGCCGGCCTCAATGCTGTCGCCGGCGTGGACCTGCAATTCCTTGTCGTTGGGGACGTGGTGCTCGCGTTCCATGCCGGTTTCTGAGCGGACGATCATGGTGGTCTTTCCGCGGCGTTTTTCGGCGCGGATTTCGACGGTGCCGGAGATTTCGGCCAGGACGGAAGGGTCCTTGGGCTTGCGGGCCTCGAAGATTTCGGTGACGCGGGGAAGTCCGCCGGTGATGTCCATGGTTCCGGCGGCCTCGCGCGGCTGACGGGCGAGCATCTGGCCCGGGGTGATCTTCTGGCCGTTGCGGACCTCGATGCGGGCCTTGGCGGGAAGATAGTGGAAGTCGAGGATTTTGCCGTCTTCGGCTTCGATGGTGATGCGGGGATGGCGTTCGCCCTTGTGCTCGATGACGACGAGCTTGGCCTCGCCGGCGCCGGCGCCGCCTTTGCGTTCTTCTTCCATGCGGGCGGTTTCGCCTTCTTCGATGTCCTCGTAGCGGACGGCGCCGCCCTTCTCGGCGAGAATGGGGGTGATGTGGGCGTCCCAGACAACGAGTTGCTGGCGCGGCTTGACCTTTTCGGCGTCGGCGACGAGGACGGTGGAGCCGTAGGGGACCTTGTATTTTTCCAGTTCGCGGCCCTTGGCATCGACGATGGAGATTTCGCCGTTGCGTTTGAGAGCGACGAGGCGTTTGTTGCCATCGGCGTCGGCGACGGAGACGGCATTGATGTCGTGATGCTGGACGGTTCCACCGGAGACGGCCTTGATGTCGTTTTCGATGAGGCTGCCGGTGGCGACGCCGCCGGTGTGGAAGGTGCGCATGGTGAGCTGGGTGCCGGGCTCACCGATGGACTGGGCGGCGATGATGCCGACGGCCAGGCCTTCTTCGACGACCTGGTTGGTGGACATGTCCACGCCGTAGCAGGCGGCGCAAACCCCGCGGGGGCTTTCGCAAGTGAGCGGGGAACGGACGCGGATGCTTTCCAGCTTGAGGTCCTTGAGCTTGTCGGCGATTTCGGCGTTGATGATCTGGTTTTCAGAGACGATGGTCTCGTCGGTAATGGGATTGCGGATGGTGTCGCGGGCGGTTCGGCCGACGATCATGTCTTTCAATTCCACTTCGACGGTTTCGCCTTTGTAGATGGTGGTCTTGGTGACGCCGTTGAGGGTCTTGCAATCCAGCTCGTTGACGATGACGTTTTGCGCGACGTCGGCGAGCTTGCGGGTGAGGTAACCGGAATCGGCGGTCTTGAGGGCGGTGTCGGCCAACCCCTTACGAGCACCGTGGGTGGAAGAGAAATACTCCAGGACGCTGAGTCCTTCGCGGAAATTGGCCTTGATGGGGGTTTCGATAATTTCGCCGGAGGGCTTGGCCATGAGGCCGCGCATGCCGCCGAGCTGTCGCATCTGGTCGACGGAACCGCGGGCCTTGCTGGTGGCCATCATGTTGATGGGGTTGAGGTACTTGAGAAAACCCTTCTGCTTGGCGAATTCGCGGGTAACGGGCTTGCCGTTCTCGTCGCGGAAGTCGTTTTCCAGGCCGGTCATGAGGTCTTCGGTGACTTGCTTGCGGGCGTGTCCCCAGAGATCGATGAGCTGGGAATATCGTTCCTGGTCGGTGATGGCGCCCATGCGATAGTGCTTTTCGATCTTGTCGGCTTCCTTCTGTCCCTCGGCGAGGATGGTCTGCTTGGATTCGGGGGTGCGGATGTCGGTGACGCCGAAGCTCAAGCCCGCCAGGGTGGAGCGTTTGAAGCCGAGGGCCTTCATGTCGTCGAGGAGCTTGATGGTTGCGGGCCGGCCGAGGGTGGCGTAGGTGTCGGCGATGACGCGGCTGCCGCCGGCGCTGGTCAGGGCGTAATTATAGAACGGCATCTCGTCGGGCAGGATGTCGTTGAAGATGCAGCGTCCGACGGTGGTGAGAACGACCTGGCCGTTGAAGCGTTTGGGCCGCGGCTGGGGCTGATAGGCCGGGTCCTTGCGCTTGCGCTGGTTTTCCATGTTTTTCCAGGCTTCGTCGGCGAGGGGAACTGGGGCGGACTTTTCGCCGGCGACGATGAGCTTGCGGTCGCGGAGGCGGACCAGGATGCGCGTGTGGGTGGCGATCTTGCCCAGATCGTAGGCGAACATCGCCTCGCGCTCGCTGTTGTAGAGGGTGTATTCGCCCTTGTCGCCTTCGCGGTCGACGGTCATGTAGTAAATGCCCAGGACGATGTCCTGGGAGGGCGTGATGATGGGTGTGCCGTTGGCGGGAGAGAAAATGTTGTTGGGGGCGAGCATGAGGATGTGGGCCTCGGCCTGGGCCTCGATGCTGAGGGGAAGGTGGACGGCCATCTGGTCGCCATCGAAGTCGGCGTTGAAGCCCTTGCAAACGAGCGGATGAATCTTGATGGCGTTGCCTTCAACCAGGACCGGCTCGAAGGCCTGGATGCCCATGCGGTGGAGGGTGGGAGCGCGATTGAGCATCACGGGATGCTGGTAAATCACCTCTTCGAGAATGTCCCAGACCTCGGGATCGCGGCGTTCGAGCATCTTCTTGGCGGACTTGATGGTGTCGGCCAGGCCGTGCTCCTTGAGCTTGCGAATGATGAAGGGCTGATAAAGCTCGAGCGCGATTTTCTTGGGCAGACCGCACTGGTGCAACTTCAGTTCCGGACCGACGACGATGACGGATCGGGCGGAATAATCGACGCGTTTGCCGAGCAGGTTTTCGCGGAACCGGCCCTGCTTGCCCTTGATCATGTCGGTGAGGGATTTGAGCGGGCGGTTGCTGCTGCCGAGCACGGGGCGCCGGCATCGGCCGTTGTCAAACAGCGCGTCCACCGCCTGCTGAAGCATGCGTTTTTCGTTGCGGATGATGACTTCCGGAGCGTTGAGGTCGACCAACTTCTTGAGACGGTTGTTGCGGTTGATGATGCGGCGATAGAGATCGTTGAGATCGCTGGTGGCGAAATTGCCGCTTTCCAGCAGGACCAGCGGGCGCAGATCGGGGGGGATGACGGGGATCACGTCCATGACCATCCATTCGCACTTATTCTCGGAATTGCGGATGGCCTCGACGATCTTGAGCCGCTTGGTGAGGTCCTTGATTTTCTGCTTGCTGTTGGTTTTTTCGATATCGCGGCGGATTTTTTCCGCTTCGACGTTGAGATCGAGCAGGCCGAGGAGCTTCTTGATGGCCTCGGCGCCCATCTCGGCTTCAAATTCGTCGGCGTACTTCTCGTAGGCGGCGCGGTATTCGTCCTCGGTGAGAAGCTGCTTTTTCTTGAGGGGTGTTTTTCCGGTGTCGGTGACGACGTAGTCCTGGAAATAGACGATCTTCTCGATGTCGCTGGTCTTCATGTCCAGGAGCGATCCGAGGCGGCTGGGCAGGGCCTTGAAGAACCAGATGTGAACGATGGGCGCGGCGAGGTTGATGTGGCCCATGCGTTTGCGTCGGACGCGGCTGTGGGTGACTTTCACGCCGCAACGGTCGCAGATGATGCCCTTGTACTTGGTGCCCTTGTATTTGCCGCAGGAGCATTCCCAATCGCGTTCGGGGCCG
>Ga0181538_10001973_pt1 | contig 21991 bp, 18 predicted proteins | sample PEATcosm2014_Bin_40_FD_119773 | JGI IMG/M metagenome (GOLD analysis project Ga0181538, IMG submission 119773) | Peatland microbial communities from MTU Mesocosm Facility, Houghton, MI, USA - PEATcosm2014_Bin23_30_metaG | ecosystem: Environmental > Terrestrial > Soil > Wetlands > Peat | place... | reverse complement strand
TCAAGTGGTTAACAACTGGTCGATTTCCAAAAATTTAGCAAAAAACAACTCGAACTGGCGAACAGGTCTTCAGCTAGTCTAGCGAGGGCGCTCGCTGCGTTCACAAACCGATTGGGGCAGCTGAAGATTTGCCTCGCGGCGGCGAAGCAGGCGAAACACACCCGGCCACTTTCCGGCTCGAGCATATGGACTCGCGCCGAATGGTCCGGCGGAATTTGTTGCCGCCCCCTTTCGTAGCGCGCCATCCGGCGTGAGCAGGGAATCGGCAACGCCTGCAATTAACGAATTTAGGCGTCTGTCGCCAAGTTGCCGCGGTGTTGGCGGGCTATTAGCCTGATATCCAATTAGCGCTCGGGCGCCATCGGTCCGCGGATCACCGATCGCCGATCAGCGTCCGCGGCGATCGAGCTCTTGCTGATAGCACGGAGATCGGAGTCTCCCCCGGAGAGAGGGAGACTCCGCGCGCCGGTTGAAGCAGTCTACTCTTTGCTGCTTTGAACCTTGGCGACCAAGGTTTCGACTGGCTTGAACGCCTCTTTAGCGAGGTTGGCATAAAGTTCGGCGATTTTCTTCGACTGCGCGACGAACGCCTCGTAGACGGCCTTGGCATATTCTGATTGGATCTGAATAGCGCTCTCCAAAGACTTGGCGCTAAGGAGCTTTTCGAGGAAAGCAGCGCCATCTTCAAAGGACTTTTTCGAATATTCGGTCGTTTCAGAGCTGATCGTCTGGAGACTCTTAACAAAAGAAGCCGACGAAGTGGTCACCGTTTCGGCTTCTTCTTTGCTGTACGTCTGGAATTCGTTCAAACTATTGGCCATGTAAGCCCCCTTTGCCAACATCGAGCCCGAGACTTCGGATCGAGGTGGCTCGCGAACAGTACCGTGCAGCGCAACATATCGCAACTTTATCTTGCGGTGCGAAAGCAATTCGCCTCGATTGCAACGACCAAACTCCTCGGGTGGAACGCGCCGGATAAGCCGTCAGGCCCGCCGCCAGACGGCCTCGCGCACAAAGACTGGCTTCTGCAAGATTCCCGCAGCGTGCAGCGTGTCGGCGATTTCCTGCTGTTCGTCGACGACGCCTTCATCCAGCGGCCTTGCGCCGAAGGTCAAACGTCCGAGGGCGACCTCCAGCGCCTCGACGTCAATGCTGATTTCGGCTGACATCAGGCGCGCCATTTCAACCCTGTGCCGCGCCGCGTACTCGCCGACGGCGTGGAGTTCATCGAGGAGAATATCGACGGCGCCCGGGTTCTCGCGCGCGAAGGACGCGCTCGCCAGATAGAACTGGCGGTTGGCGACGAGGCCGACGCCATCGACGAGCACGCGCGCGCCGCTTTTGAACTGGGCCGCCGGCAGCAGAGGATCCCAGACCATCCCCGCGTCGATCGTACCCCTGTCGAGGCCCTTCAGCAGTTCATTCGGGGGAAGGTAGACGGGGTTGATGTCGTCGATCGACAATCCATGCGCTTCGAGGATGCGAATCAGCAAATAATGGACGTTGGAGCCTTTGTTGAGCGCCACCTTCCGGCCGCGCAGATCCGCGATGTCGCTGATCGCGCTGTCGGCGCCGACGACCAACGCCTCGCCGCTGGGCGCCGGGGGCTCGTGGCCGACATAGGAAAAGGCTGTTCCGGCTGCCTGCGCGAAGATCGGCGGCGCGTCGCCCGTCGCGCAGAAGTCGACGAGTCCCCTCGCCAGGGCGTCAAGCAATTGAGGGCCCGCGGCGAATTCCTCCCAGCTGACCCGAATTCCCTCAGCCGCAAGCCGCCGCTTCAGCTCTCCACGCGCCTTCAGGAGACTCAAAGTTCCGTATTTCTGGAATCCGATGCGCAGTCCGCGCGGCGCCGCTATGGCTCTCGCCGGCGCATTGCGCCGTCGTCGTGGAATGACCCCAAGATGCGATAAATGGGTTCGGAAGGCGTTGCGGGTGATGCCGAGGCTGTCTGCGGCGCGGACCTGATTGCCGTCCGCCAGTTCGAAAGCGGCGCCGACGGCGCAGCGGATCGCGCGATCGAGTATTTCCGGCTCGCCATTGACGATCGCGCGCTCGACGAGGCGCTGGAGTTCGCCATGAAGGTCGGCGGGCTTCGGCTCCTGAAAAAGCAGATTGCTCGTCAGGCGGAGGTCGTCGGCTTCGATCGCCGGGCCTTGCGCGAGCAAAACCGCATTGTGAATGACGTTTTCGAGTTCACGGATATTGCCCGGCCATGGATGGCGTTGAAGCAGCTTCATGGCTTGCGGGCTGAAGGTCAGATCGGTCCGCCGCAGTCTTTCCTGATAGAGTTCGAGGAAATACTGCGCCAGAGGCTCGATGTCGGCGGCGCGCTTTCTCAGGGGCGGAAGCCGCACCGCGGCGACGTTGAGGCGAAAGAACAGATCTTCACGAAAACGCTTCGCCTTGACCGCGGCCTCCAGATCGACATTCGTCGCCGCGATGATGCGAATGTCGACGGGAACGGGACGGCGTGAACCGACGCGAACCACCTCGCGCTCTTGCAGCACCCGAAGCAGCTTGACTTGCAGGGACAGCGGCAGGTCGCCGATCTCGTCGAGCATGAGGGTGCCCCCCTGCGCCGTCTCGAACCAGCCAAGTTGCGTCTTGAGGGCTCCGGTGAACGCGCCCTTTTCGTAGCCAAACAACTCCGCTTCGGCCAGGGAATCGCTGAGAGCGCCGCAATTTACGGCGACGAACGGCCCCGACCGGCGCGCGCTTCGGGCATGAACGTAGCGCGCCGCCAATTCCTTGCCGGCGCCTGTTTCGCCGATGATGAGAACGGTGGCCTCGCTCGGCGCGATCCGGTCGAGATCGCGCCGCAACGCCAGCGACGCGGGATCCCGGAACACCATCGCGGTCGCCCGGATCGTGTCCTGACGCCGGCGCCTGGCGTCGGCGTCGAACGACACGATTTCCCGGTGATGCGCCTCAATCGCCTGGATGCCGGTCGCCAACGACGGCCATCGGGACAAGGCCGGCTTCTCATTCATTCGTCCACCTCTAGTGCGTCTCTTTAGTACACTAGTTTAGTGGACTTTTGGATTTTTGCCAGTTTTTTTGAGACCCGCTTATTTCCTCAGGATTGAGAGACGAGGCGAGACCCGGGGCGGTTGAAATTGGCGATCGTCTCGCCGAAGGGACCCATGTTCGCGGCGGGCTTTTGACGCCCCGCCTTTTCCGCGAGCGGCAAGAGCGGCATGACCAGCTCCGAAAACCGGTAGGCTTCCTCAAGATGGGGGTATCCGGACAGGATGAAGCTGTCGACGCCGAGCGCGCGATATTCCTCGATGCGGGCCGCCACCGTCTTTGCGTCGCCAACGAGAGCCGTCCCGGCGCCGCCGCGCACGAGGCCGACGCCAGCCCATAGATTCGGGCTGACTTCGAGATTTTCGCGCCGCCCCTGGTGGAGCGCCGACATGCGGCGCTGTCCTTCCGAGTCCATGCGGGCGAAAACCGCTTGCGCCTGCGCGATGGCGCGGTCGTCCACGTGGCGAATGAGGGACTCGGCGGCCTGCCATGCGGCCTCCGCGGTCTCGCGCACGATGACGTGCAATCTGATGCCGAAGGTGACCTCGCGCCCTTCCGCCGCCGCGAGCGACCGGATCAGCGCGATCTTCTCGGCCACCTGCCGCGGCGGCTCGCCCCAGGTCAGATATTTGTCGATGCTTCTGGCCGCGACTTTGTTCGCCGCTTCCGAGGATCCGCCAAAAAAGAGCGGCGGCCGCGGCTGCTGCACCGGAGGATAGAGGATGCGCGCGCCGTCGACGCTGACGCGCCTGCCATGAAAAGTCACCTCGTCGCCTGCGAGGAGGGCTTTGAAGACGTAGAGGAATTCGTCGGTAAGTTCGTAGCGTTCGGCGTGGTCGAGATAGAGGCCGTCGCCGCGATTCTCGATCGGGTCGCCGCCCGAGACGATATTGATGAGCAGCCGGCCGTTCGAGAGCCTGTCGAGCGTCGCCGTCATGCGGGCCGCGAGCGTGGGCGATTGCAGGCCAGGCCGGACGGCGACGAGAAAGCGCAGTCTTTGGGTGAGCGGCGCGAGAGCCGACGCCACGACCCAGGAATCCTCGCAGCTGCGCCCGGTCGGAATCAGAACGCCGTAATAGCCGAGCCTGTCCGCGGCCTGCGCGACCTGCTGCAAATAGGAGAGGTCAACGGCGCGGCCGCCTTCCGCCGTTCCGAGATAATGGCCGTCGCCATGCGTTGGGAGGAACCAGAAGACGTTGAGTGTCTCGGGCCCCGCCGCGTCTGACCGATGCGCGGATGAATGTGTCATTGAAATCGCCCTCCATGGACCGTCTCTTCGGCGGGCAAATGATGTGCCAGTAATAAATTGAATAATTTCAATATAATCTGTCGTAACGACGATATGCTTCTGCTGCATTGGCGCCAAAACGTGAAATGATCTGTTTCAATTGCAGCAGAGCGTCCGCGCGGGAAGCTGCGTGGGAACCCGAACGCGTTTCTCCGCCTGCTCAATTTAGCGTTCTGTTTGAAATGCATCAGGGGGCTGTTTGGGCTGTTGCAAATGCAACTGCGGCCTCAGGCGGGATGGCGCCTATAGTCTTGATATTGCGTTGGCGGACCTCTGGCATGCGGCTTGCCGCCGGATGCTGGTCAACGCCGCAGCGGCGCGCCCGCTGCCAATCCGGAAACATCAGTCATGACTATCCATCTGGCGTCGCGCTCGATTGTGACCCTGAACGGCAGCCCCCGGTCCCATTCGCGCACGGCGTCCCTCGCCGGCGCCATCGCGGCGGCGATCGCCGCGAAAGTCCCCGCCGCCGTCAACGCCGTGCATCTTTCCGACGCCGCGCCGCACCTCCTCAGCGCCCTCTCGCGCGATGCGGCCTCGCCGGCGGGAGAGGCGATCCTGCGCACCATCGAGAGCGCCGATCTCCTGGTGATCGGCACGCCCGTCTACCGGGCCAGCATCGCCGGCGCCTTGAAGCACATCTTCGATCTCATCGATCGCGACGCTCTCATCGGCCGCATCGCCGTCCTGTCCGCCACCGGCGGAACGCCGCTGCACGCCCTCATCGGCGAACATCAGCTGCGCCCGCTGCTGAGCTTCTTTCGCGTCTTCACCGTCCCGACCTTCGTCTACGCCACCGAGGACGAATTCGACGCCGAGCGGGCGCCCAAGGCCGCCGTCAGGGAGCGCATCGCGCGCGCCGCCGAGGAGGCCGCGCATCTTTTAATCCACAGCCCGGCCCGCGCCATCGCGGCCGAGTGAGCGCGGGCGACCGCGATTCTCCCAACAATCAAGAGGCAGCACGATCATGACCGACACCGCATCCGCGCCACCGCCGCCGGCCTCGCATGCGCCGCAGCCGGGCTCGTCTCCTTCGCCGGCGGACGCCCCCATTCAATTCGCCTATTGGGTGCCGAACGTCTCCGGCGGCCTGGTGATCAGCAAGATCGCGCAGCGCACCAGCTGGGACATCGACTACAACCGCCGCCTCGCCCAGATCGCCGAGGCGTCGGGCTTTTCCTATGCGCTGAGCCAGATCCGCTTCACCGCCGGCTACGGCGCCGAGTATCAGCATGAATCGGTGACCTTCACGCACGCCCTGCTCGCCGCCACCGAGAAGCTGAAAGTCATCGCCGCGGTGCTGCCCGGCCCCTGGCATCCGGCGCTGCTCGCCAAGCAGGTCGCGACGATCAGCCATCTGACCAACGCGCGCATCGCGGTGAACGTCGTCAGCGGCTGGTTCCGCGGCGAGTTCCACGCCATCGGCGAGCCCTGGCTCGACCATGACGAACGCTATCGCCGCTCCGAGGAGTTCATCCGCGCGCTGCGCGGCATCTGGAGCGAGGATAATTTCACCCTGAACGGCGATTTCTACCGCTTCCGCGACTATTCGCTGAAGCCGAAGCCGCTCGGCCCGCTGCCGGAAATCTTCCAGGGCGGCAGTTCGCGCGCCGCGCGCGACATGGCCTCGCGCGTCTCCGACTGGTATTTCACCAACGGCAACAGCGTCGCCGAGATCAAGAAGCAGATCGACGACATCAGGACCAAGGCCGCCCGCAACGGCCATTCGGTCAAGATCGGCGTCAACGCCTTCGCCATCGCGCGTCCGAGCGAAGCCGAAGCGCGCCAGGTGCTCGCCGAGATCCTCGAGAACGCCGATCCGGAAGCCGTGCGCGCGTTTCACCATGAAGTGCAGAACGCCGGCAACGCCTCGCCGGAGCGCGAAGGCAATTGGGCGAAGTCGACCCTGGAGGATCTCGTTCAATACAACGACGGCTTCAAGACCAATCTGATCGGCGCGCCCGAGGAGATCGCCGAACGCATCCTCGCCCTCAAAGAGGTCGGCGTCGATCTCGTGCTGCTCGGCTTCCTGCATTTCCAGGAGGAGGTCGAATTCTTCGGCAAGCACGTCATCCCCCTCGTCAGAAAACGCGAAGCCGCTCAGGAACAAGCCAAAAGAGCCGCCTGAGCCGCGCCCTCGTCCGCGCGAGCCACGTGAACCAATTCGGAGAGTAGAAAGATCATGACGAAAGATAATCAAGCGCAGGTTAGCGCCAATCCTTTCGACGCATTGACGGGCATCGTCGCGGAGGTAATGCAGGTCAACGCCGAACGCAACGATCGGGAGAGCCGCTTTCCGCGCGAGAACCTCGACGCGCTCGCCGCCGCCGGATGGACCGGGGTCCTGAACGATCGCAAATACGGCGGACTTGGCCTCGATTATCAGGCTTTCGCCGAAGCGGCCTATCGGATCGGCCAGGCCGACGCCTCGACGGGCCTCATTTTCGTCATGCACGTCGGCGCCGCCCAGACCATCAATCTTTTTGGCGATGAAGACCAGAAGCAGCGTTGGCTGAAGCCCAATGGGAAGAGCCTGCTTGGGACCTACTCCACCAGCGAGCGCGCGTCGGGCGGCCATTGGTGGTATAATTTCTCCGAGGCCGGGCGCGACAACGACGACTATCTGATCAACGCCGAGAAATCCTTCACGACAAGCGCGGGACAGGCCGATTTTTATATCCTGCAGACGCGCTCCCCCGGCGCGAAGGATCAGACCGACATTTCGTTCTTCATCGTCGACGGCATGGCGCCCGGCATCACGGCGGGGCCCTGGGACGCGCTTGGCGTTCGCGGCAATCATTCCGGCCCGATCCGCTACGCCGGCGTCAAGGTCCCGCGGCGGGATCGGTTGGGCGCCGAAGGGCAGGGCAAGGAGATTATCTATGACGGCGTTTCGCCGGTCTATCTGATCGGCCTCGCCGCGGTGTGGGAAGGATTGGCGCGCGGCGCGCTGGAGACGGCGACGGCGCATGCGAAGCGGCACACGCATCAGGACCTGCAGAAGAGCCTCGCCGATTATCAGGCCATCCGGCAGCAGCTCGGCGAAGCCAAGGTGCTGGTTGAATCGCTCGGGCCATGGCGCCGCGAACTCGCCGCCGGGCTTGACGCCCTTTGGAGCCAGGGCAGGCCGCAGAGCGAGCTGTTGATCGGGCTGACCGAGTTCAAGGTTCACGCGGCCGAGGTCGCGAACAAGGTCGCCGGCATCGCCCTCACCGTGACCGGCGGCTATGGCTACGCCCGCGGGCCTCTCGAGCGCTATTTCCGCGACGCCCGCGCCGCCATCGCGATGGGACCCTCGAACATTATCGCCCGCGAGTGGATCGGCAAAACCGTCGTCGGATTGCCGCTTGAACTCTTTTACGAAGGAGGCGAATAGCCGGCGGCGCCGCCGGAAAGCCGCGGCGCTTCTGACGACGACGGGCGCGGCCGGCGCACGATGGCGGGGCGCGTCTGGCCCCGCCACGCCTTTTGTGTTTTGGTTCGAACAGTTTTGGTTGGCCCCCGTCCATGACGACTATAGCGATTATCGGCGGCGGCTTCAGCGGCGCGATCCTGGCGCTCAATCTCATGGCGGAAGGCGGCTCAGGCGATCGCGTGATCCTGATCGAGAAGCGCGAAGCGGTCGGCGTCGGCCAAGCCTATTCCACCAATGAGCCGACCCATCTCCTGAATATACCGGCAAGCGGGATGAGCCCGTTCACCAGCCAGCCGAACGCCTTTGTCGAGTTTCTGGCCGAGCATCGCGATTTACTGCCGCCCGACACGCAGTCCGTCGCCGCCTGCTACGCGCCGCGCGCCGTCTACGGCCGTTTCCTCAGCCACCTCGTCGAAACGAGATTGAAGCCCGGAAAAGGGCGCCCCGAGCTGACGCATGTCAGGGGAACGGCGACGGACATCATCGACGATCGCGGCGACGTCATCGTTCTGGAGGACGGACGCTCGTTTCGCGCGGATCGGATCGTGCTCGCCACCGGCAACCTGCCGCCGCGCACGCCCGCCGGCGTCGAAGGCTGGATCGACGACGAGGCTTTTTACCTCAAGGATCCGTGGAGCCTCGCGTCCCTCGATTCGATCGCGCCCGACCAGGCCGTGCTGCTGCTCGGCGCAGGCCTGACCATGATCGACGTCGCGCTGTCGCTTGGCGCGCGCGGCCATCGCGGCGAAATCATCGCCGTTTCCCGCCACGGGCTTCTGCCGCGCACGCAGGAGCCCGCGACAGAGTGGGAGCCATTTATCGATCTGAGTGACGCGCGCTCCGTGCGCAGGCTGGTCCGCCAGGTGCGAAGCCAGATCGCAAAGGCGCGCGCCGAAGGACAAGGCTGGCAATCGGTTCTGAATAGCCTGAGGCCGTTCGCGCAGGCGCTGTGGCTTGGCTTTCCGGCGGAGGAGCAAGCGCGCTTCATTCGTCACGTCCGACCCTGGTGGGACGCGCACCGCCATCGCATCGCCCCGGCGATCGGGGCCAAATTCGGCGCCCTGATCGCCACAGGCCGACTTCGCACCGTCGCCGGACGGCTGAAGCGGCTCTCCCCGCTCGCCGATGGCGTCGACGTCGAGATCAAGCCGCGCAGCGGCGCCGGAACAATTCATCTGCGCGTCGACAAACTCATCAATTGCTCCGGCCCGAACTATGATTTCGCCGCCTCGGATGAAACTCTGCTCAAGCGCCTGATCGATAAGGGACGGATCCGTCTCGACAGGCACAGGCTTGGCGTCGCCGTTACGAACCGCCTCGCGACCATAGACCGCGACGGCGTCGCGCCCGGCGACCTCTACGCGATCGGGCCGATGCTGCGCGGCCAATATTGGGAAACCAATGCGGTTCCCGAAATCGCAGCCCAGGCCGAGGCGCTTGCGCAGCGCCTTTGGCGGGCGCCTCAAGGCGTCGGCGCAACGCCGGCTGGAGGCGACGCCGGTCTCGCCAAAAGCCGCGCTTGAGCCTGCCGCCACACGAGGGAGGCCGCCGCAAAAAAAAAGCGCCTTCCCTGTGGCGAAGGCGCCTTTTGAGGCGATGGCCGAAGATTCTAGTCGATGACCTGCACAATTCGCCGCGTCGCCGGATCGACCAGAACGGCGTGGTCGTTCACAATGGTGTAGCGGTAGCGCGGGTCGACGCCATATTCGGGGGGCACTGGGTAATAGGTTACGCCGCTGAGGGGCAGCCGCGCGCCCGGCACGAGTTGCTCGTCATAGCGGAACGCCGAGCGATGCTCGCGCAGCGCGAAGTCGCGGAAGCGTGGCTCCTGATCGACGCCGAGAAGGCCGCCCACCGCCCCGGTCGCGCCGCCGACGACTCCGCCGATCGGTCCGGCCGCCGCATTTCCGGCGGCTGCCCCATTCGCTGCGCCACTCGCGGCCCCGCCAACGGGGCCTTGAGCGTTGGCGACCAGCGGCGAGGCGATCAAAGCCGCGAGGACTGCGATCCCAAACTTTCTTTGCATGGTTCTAGCTCCATGTTGGTTTCGATGCGCGGGCCTAACGCCGCCAATTGGCGCCAGGTTCCTCGCCAAAGGCTTTGCCGCCGGGCAGCCGCGGGGCTTGCCTCGGATCGCGATGGGTGTTAGGCGCGCCGGATGGCTGAGCTTTCCGCTTTTTCCCGCCCATCGCCCGCCCCGCCGCTGACGGAGCCCGCCTCATGACGGTCCGCCTGCACAAGGGCGACCTCCCCGACGACGCCTTTTTCGGCGACTGCGTGGCGATCGACACGGAGACGCTGGGACTCGTGCCAAATCGCGACCGGCTGTGCGTCGTCCAGCTTTCGGCGGGCGATGGAACGGCCGATGTCGTGCAGATCGCGGCCGGGCAGACGCGCGCGCCCAATATCGAGCGGCTTCTCGCCGACCCGAACATCACGAAATTGTTCCATTTCGCCCGCTTTGACCTTGCGGTGCTGTTCAAGACATTCGGCGTGATGGCGGGGCCGGTCTATTGCACCAAAATCGCCTCGAAGCTCGCGCGCACCTACACCGACCGCCATGGTCTGAAGGATCTGACCCGCGAGCTGCTCGGTCTTGAAATCTCGAAGCAGCAGCAATCGTCCGATTGGGGCAGCGACATTTTGTCCGACGCGCAGCTCGCCTACGCCGCCTCCGACGTGCTGCATCTGCATGCGCTGCGGGCGCGGCTCGACGGCATGCTGAAGCGGGAGGGCCGGTTCGAGATCGCGCAGGCCTGTTTCGGCTTTTTGCCGGCGCGCGCGCGGCTCGACGTGATGGGATGGGCGGACACGGATATTTTTTCGCATCAGTAACGCAATTTTTAACGCCTGCGGACGCTTAGCTTAACCCCGCCTTGACTTCGCCTTGCTTGCTTGCTGTCTGGGACGAGCCAGACTCTGGCGTTCAGGACTTCGGGCGTCCAGGACTTCGGGCGTCGATCACGCATGTCTGGCAAGGAAATGAAGCGCCGCGAATGACGGAAGTCCCCGCCGATACGGTTTGGCCGGAAAGCGACCGCCCTGAAGATTGGGACAGCGCTTCCGCGTCGCCGAAAGACCAACTCGGCGACGTGCTGGACCTGACGCATTCGCCCTGGCGCGGGGCGATCCGGGCGGCTGGGCGGCATTCGGCGCGGGTGCGGTTTTTGCGCCGGGCGATCGTCGTTGGCTGCGTCCTCGCCGTCGCCGCCGTCGCGTCGCTCGCCGCATTCGACCCGTTCCGGCGCCTGCCCCGCAACGTCTCGATCGGCCAGGTTCGCGTCGACGGCACGCGGATCACGGTCGAATCGCCGAAAATCTCCGGCATTCAGAAAGATGGGCGCCCCTATGAGGTGATGGCGCGGGCCGGCATCCAGGACACGACGACGCCGAATATCGTTGAACTGCTCGGCATCGACGCAAAGATCGGACTGAACGACGCGTCAACCTTGAAGGTGACCGCCGAGCACGGGACCTACGACAGTCTGAACGATCATCTCGTCCTCGACGGTTCGGCCCAGATCAAAAACGACTCCGGTTACGCCATCTTCATGAAAACCGCGCACATGGATTTCAAGACCGGTGCGCTCATCTCCAGCGATCCTGTCAACGTCGTGCTGCAAGGCGGAACGATCGCCGCCGACAACATCGACATCGAGAACGACGGCAAGGTCTCATTCGAAGGCGCGGTCAAGTCGATCATCGAGCCTGGCGAGAGCGAAAACGCGACGGCGGCCGCCCCGGCGGTCGCGGAGTAACATATGTGTCGTGGCCGCCTTTCCTGACGCCGCGCTTGGGCGCCTGTCTTCTTGCGCCCCTTTTCGCCATTGCGCTCGCCGCGGCCGGCAGTGCGCCGGCGCTGGCCCAGAAAGCGCCGTCGACCTCCGTCCTGCCGGGCGGCGACTCGAAGGAGCCGATCAATATCGACGCCGCCAAGCTCGATTATTTCGACAAGGAGCAGAAGCTCGTCTACACAGGCGACGTCGTGGCGACGCAGGGCGAGAGCAAGCTCAAGGCCAGCGCGCTCGTTCTTTACCTGACGCCGAAAAATAGCGGCGATCAGGCGGGCGTACCCTCCTCTTCGAGCCAGTTGCGGCGGATGGAGGCCAGCGGACCGGTCACCGTCATTTCCAAGGATCAGATCGGCACCGGCGACAGCGGCGTCTATGAGAAAGCCGAAAACAAGATCTATCTGATCGGAAATGTGACGCTGACCCAGGGACCCAATGTCACCAAGGGGGACAAATTGATCTACGACCTGACGACCAGCCAGGCGGTGGTCACGGGCCGCGTGCGCAGCATGTTCATTCCGAACAATCCGCCGGACAATCCGCCGAACAAGCCGAACAACGGAGCCGATGCCGGCGCCCCGAGCGCCGGGAGCGCCGCGCCAGTCCGCAAGAAGCCGCCGAAGACAACGCCTTGAGGCGCTTTTTCCGCTCCGTCCCCCGCGCGGGCGGCGCCGGCGCTCACGAAAATGTCTTAGACCTGACCTTGCGCGTGTGGCAGAAGATACGCACTTTGCTCGCTCTGGCCGGGCGACATCGAGAGCTGCGAGCGACGCGGGCCGGGCGGTGAGTTTCGGGGCTGCGACAAAGGAATTCGATCATTGCCCGTTTTCTCCGTTCGTGCTTTGGCGGCCGTGTTCGGGCCTGGCGGTTTGTTCGGGCGACGCTCGAAACCCCAGGCGGCGGGCTTCGGCGCCTTTGCGATGGAACAGCGCATCGCCGGGACGGAGACCCTGGTGGAAGCCGAGGGCTTGACGGCGTTGGCCGATGTGCGCGGCGCGGGCGCCATGGCCTCCGGCTTTGGCGGCGATGACTCGCCGATGCGCGCGCGGCCGGCCTCTGAAGCCGCCGCTATGGGCCAGGATGGTGTCCTCTCCGTCCATCACCTGAAAAAATCCTACCGGATGCGCCGCATCATCGAAGATGTGAGCATGGTGGTGCGCCGCGGCGAGGCGGTCGGCCTGCTGGGTCCCAACGGCGCTGGCAAGACAACTCTTTTTTACATGATTTCGGGGCTGATCCGGCCCGACGCGGGCGCCATCGAGCTCGACGGGCATGACGTGACGCGGCTGCCGATGTACCGGCGCGCGCGCCTTGGCATCGGCTATCTGCCGCAAGAGCCCTCGATCTTCAAGGGCCTCAGCGTCGAGGACAATATCCGGGCCGTCCTCGAAATCACCCAGCATGACCGGGACAGGCGCGAACTGGAGCTCGAGGCGCTGCTCGATGAGTTCGACATCAAGGCCCTGCGCAAATCGCCGGCGATCGCCCTTTCCGGCGGCGAGCGGCGCCGCTGCGAGATCGCCCGCGCGCTGGCGAGCCGCCCATCCTTCATCCTTCTCGACGAACCTTTCGCGGGCATCGACCCGATCGCGGTCGCCGATATCCAGATTCTCGTCCATCACCTGAAAAAGCGCGGCATCGGCGTTCTCATCACCGATCACAACGTGCGCGAAACCCTCGGACTGATCGACCGCGCCTATATCATTCATGCGGGGCGCGTGCTGACGGAGGGCGCTCCGGTCGACATCATCGCCCATGCCGATGTGCGCCGTTTCTATCTCGGCGACGATTTCGAGCTTTGAGCCGGCTCAGCCGGGGGCGCCGCGTGGTTTGAGCCGCGTCGCTGCGAAAAAATTTCCAATAAAATTGAATCGAGGGCGTGCAACCGCGCGTTTTATGCTATAAGCAAGAAATGGGCCGTTTCCTACCCCGGGCTCTTCAAGGTTGGCATAAATATGGCGCTTGGCACCAAGCTCATGATGCGCCAGGGACAGTCCCTGGTCATGACTCCGCAGCTTTTGCAGGCGATCAAGCTTCTGCAATTCTCCAACATGGAGCTGACCGCTTTCGTTCAGGAGGAGCTCGAACGCAACCCTTTGCTCGAGCGCTCGGACGAGGCGCCTGACCGAATTGATGCGCCCGGCGTTGAAACGGTCGCCGACGTGGCGGACGCCGCGCTCGGTCAGGATTTCAACGAACCCGCCGAGACGGACTGGACTTCGGAATCGTTTGCGACCGATCGCGTCGCCCTCGAGGGCAGTCTCGGAACCGAATTGTCCAACACCTTCGATGACGACAGGGCGGCGACCCCGCTCGAATATGTGGAGCGCCACGAAGGCGCGGGCCTGTCTGCGACCTCCTGGTCCGGCTCGTCCGGGGGAGGGACCGGCGACGGCGAGGCGCCCAATCTCGAAGCCTATGCGGCGGTGCAGATCAACCTCAAGGATCATCTTGAAGGACAATTGACCCTGGCGACGCGCGATCCGGTCGAACGGCTGATTGGTCAGGTCCTGATCGATTCGGTCGATGACGCCGGCTACTACGCCGGCTCGCTCGCCGAGACGGCGGCGCGTCTGCAGATTCCGATCGAGCGCGTCGAGCGCATTCTCGCCCTCATTCAGACCTTCGAGCCCTCCGGCGTCGGCGCGCGCGACCTCGCCGAATGCCTCGCCATCCAACTGCGCGAACGCGACCGATTCGATCCGGCGATGAAAGCGCTCGTCGCCAATCTCCCTCTTCTGGCCAAGCGCGATTTTTCCGCCTTGCGCAAGATCTGCAATGTCGATGAGGAGGACATCGCCGACATGCTGGCGGAGATCCGGCAGCTCGATCCGAAGCCCGGGCGGGCGTTTGGCGGCGGCTCGATCCAGCCTCTCGTCCCTGACGTCATCGTCCGCGCCGCGGCCGGGGGCGCCTGGCATGTCGAATTGAATACGGAAGTGCTGCCCCGCATACTCGTCAACAACAGCTATGCCGCGCGGGTGACGAAGAACAACGCCAGCGATGTCGACAGGACCTTCATGTCGACCTGCCTGCAGACCGCCAACTGGCTGACGAAAAGTCTGGAGCAGAGAGCCCGCACGATTTTGAAAGTTTCAAGCGAGATCGTGCGTCAGCAGGACGCCTTTTTCCAGCACGGGGTCGAGCATTTGCGGCCCCTCAATCTCAAGACCATCGCCGAGGCGATCGGCATGCACGAATCGACGGTCTCCCGCGTCACCTCGAACAAATATATGGCGACCCCGCGCGGCCTGTTCGAACTGAAATATTTTTTCACCGCGTCGATCGCCGCGAACAATGGGGGCGATGCGCATTCCGCCGAATCGGTGCGCTTCCGCATCCGCCACATGATCGAGCGGGAAAGCCCGGAAGACATCCTGTCCGACGATGCGATCGTGGCCAAACTGAAGGAAGTCAATATCGACATTGCGCGTCGCACGGTGGCCAAATATCGCGAAAGCCTGAAAATTCGCTCCTCGGTCGAAAGGCGCCGTGAAAAAGCGCAGATGTAATGAATATGATCCGGGGCTGAAAAACGCTGGGGATGAATGTTCAATCGCAGCATGAAGTCGGCGAACCGAAAAATGCCGGATAAGCGCGCGGAGCAGCGCGCCGTCTCGCATTTGGGCCCCGGTCTTTCACGCAAATCTCGTCGGCGATGCCTTGAACCGCCGCAGGGCGCTCTTATATCGCCGTCCGGAGGGGCGGTCGGCTCGACGACGCGGGCCGCGGCCACGCTTGCGATCTAGCCAAGGGTCGCGATAGAAGGGGGCTCTTTCACGAAACTTTCCATCAATCGCATATCTCAAGCGTCCTCTGAATTCCTCATCTGACTCATTGCGCGAGGAATTCAGTGAGCGGGCGCCCATTAAACGGCCTGGACGGACTTTATTGACGAACCTGATCACGCCCGAGGCGATCATTCCCGCGCTGAAGGCAAATTCAAAGAAGCAGGCGCTGCAGGAATTGAGCGAACGGGCGGCCGATCTATCGGGCCTTCCGGCCCGTGAAATCCTCGACGCCCTTGTTCAGCGCGAGCGGCTGGGGTCGACCGGCACGGGGGACGGCATCGCCATTCCGCACGCCAAGCTCGCCCGCGCGAAGACCATGTTCGGGATTTTCGCCCGGGTTCCCCGGCCGATCGATTTCGAATCGCTCGATGGCGCGCCAGTCGATCTCATTTTTCTGCTGGTCGCGCCGGAGTCGGCCGGCGCCGATCATCTCAAAGCCCTTGCACGGCTCGCGCGCATGCTGCGCGATCCCGTGACGACCGCGAAGCTTCGCGCCGCGCGCGACGTCAACGCGCTTTATTCGGTTTTGAGCGAGGAACCCGCATCCCATGCGGCCTGAGCTCTCCGCTCCGGCCAGGCGCCTCTTTTAGCGCCAAGCCCGCAAATCATAGTCGATGATGTAATCGCGAGGACTGGCGGCGATCGCCGCCATGCCGGACAGGACCACGTCATTGGCGATGATGAGTCGGGTCGGGATGCGCCGCATCATCTCGCCGAAGGGGGCTTTATCCTCGAAGCGCGCGCGAAACGTCGCCGGATCGAGGAAAGCCGTGAGGCGCGGCAAAATTCCGCCCGAGAAGGTGACGCCGCCCGTGGCGAGCAGATTGAGCGCGAAATCGCCGGCGTAGCGCGCGGCGAGCAGCCAGGTCAGGCGCAGCGTCTGCGCCTCGGGGCCGTCCAGCCGCGCCAGCCCCTGTTCGACCAGCGCGACTTCATCGAGCGCGGGCGGCGCCGCCCCCGCCGCCGCGCAGCAAGCCTGATGCAGCCGAACGAGGCCCAGGCCCGACAAAATGGTCTCGGCGCTGACTCGGCCATGAGCCGATATGTCGATATGGGGCCAGATCGCCGCCTCGACCGAGCCGACAGGCGCGAAATCCACATGCCCGGCTTCGCTCGCCAGGGCGAGATGGCGGCCCTCCACCTCGACGAGAGCCGCGGCGCCAAGCCCGGTGCCGACGCCGATGACGAGCTTTACGCCGCGCTGAGGCTCCAGCGGCGGGCCGATCGGCGTCGTCCAGCCGGCCTCCAGCACCGGAAGGGTCAGCGCCTGCGCTTCGAAATCATTGAGAAGGAGGCCCTGATCCAGCTTGAGTGCAGCTGCGACTTCGGCGCCATCGATCGACCAGGCCGCATTGGTGAGCTTCACGCTGCGCTCCGAAACCGGACCGGCGGCGCAGGCGATCAGGGAGCGCGGCTTGACGCCGAAGCCCTCGAAGGCCGCCCCCAGAGCGGCCTCGAAGCTCGCGTGCGACGACGTCTTGCGCGGCAGGCCGGGCAGGAGCGGCGAATCGGGGCTCATCTTCAGCGCGAAGCGCGCGTTGGTGCCGCCGATGTCGCAAAGAACGACGGGAAAAGGGAAGTCCAAGCGGTCTCTCTTTTGCGCGGGGGCGGCTGCGAATAAGCGAAAATGGCGCCTTGGGTGCAGGGATCGCCGGCGAACTGCGAGTTCGCTCATGAGGTCGTTTGGCGAAGTCCCTTGGCAAAGTCCCTTGGATAGCGGGCCGTTGAAGCCTAAAATACGCAACGCTTATGTCACGAGGCCTTCGAGATGACGTTCCAATATCACTCGCCGTTCCCGCTCCGCAAGGATGAGACGCCATTTCGCAAACTCGATTGCGGCGGCGTCAGGCTCGAGACGTTTGGGTCGCGCGAATTTCTCGTCGTCGAACGCGAAGCGATCCGCGCGCTCAGCGAAGCGGCGATGACCGACATCAATCACCTGCTGCGCCCCGCCCATCTCGCCCAGCTCGCGAAAATTCTCGGCGATCCAGAGGCGAGCGCGAACGATAAATTCGTCGCCTTCGATCTTCTGAAGAACGCCAATATCGCCGCCGGCGGGGTGCTGCCGATGTGCCAGGATACCGGCACCGCGATCGTCATGGGCAAGAAAGGCCGGCTGGTCTTCACGGCGGGCGACGACGCCAGCGCCATCGCCGAGGGCATCCGCGACGCCTATGAGAGAAACAATCTGCGCTATTCGCAGCTCGCGCCGCTCAGCATGTTCGAGGAGGTGAATACAAAAACGAATCTTCCCGCGCAGATCGACATCTACGCCGAGGGCGAGGACGCTTACAAATTCCTGTTCATCGCCAAGGGCGGCGGTTCGGCCAACAAGACCTATCTCTTCCAGGGCACGCCCTCGCTTTTGACGCATGATCGCCTGATCGAGTTCCTACGCGAGAAAATCCTGACGCTCGGGACAGCGGCCTGCCCGCCCTATCATCTTGCGATCGTCATCGGCGGCACGTCGGCCGAGCTCAATCTCAAGACCGTGAAGCTCGCCTCGACGCATTATCTCGACAATCTGCCGACGGAGGGCGGCGAGGACGGCCACGCCTTCCGCGACCTCGCGATGGAGGCCGAGATCTTGGCGCTGACTCAGGTCTCCGGCGTCGGCGCGCAATTCGGCGGCAAATATTTCTGCCATGACGTGCGCGTCATCCGCCTGCCGCGCCATGGCGCCTCGCTGCCAATCGGGCTCGGGGTCTCGTGCTCCGCCGACCGCCAGGCGCTCGGCGAGATCAACCGGCATGGCGTCTTTCTGGAGGAGCTTGAGCATGATCCGGCGCGCTTCCTTCCCCCCATCGACGAGGCGACGCTCGGCGGCGCGGTGGTCAGGATCGATCTCAGGAAGCCGATGCCGGAAATCCTCGCCGAGCTGAGCAAGCACCCGATCAAGACGCGCCTGTCGCTGTCAGGACCGATGATCGTCGCGCGCGACCTCGCCCACGCCAAGATCCGCGAACGGCTGGAGGGCGGGGAGCCGATGCCGGATCATTTCATGAACCATCCGGTCTATTACGCCGGGCCGGCCAAGACCCCGGAGGGGTTCGCATCGGGTTCGTTCGGGCCGACGACGGCTGGGCGCATGGACTCCTATGTGCACCAGTTCCAGGCCGCCGGCGGTTCGATGGTGATGCTCGCCAAGGGCAATCGCTCGCCGCAGGTGCGCGAGGCCTGCGCAAAGCACGGCGGCTTCTATCTCGGCTCGATCGGCGGCGCGGCAGCGCGGCTCGCGCAGGACTGCATCAAGAAGGTCGAGGTGCTGGAATATCCCGAACTCGGCATGGAGGCGGTCTGGCGCATCGAGGTCGAGGATTTCCCCGCCTTCATCGTCGTCGACGACAAGGGCAACGACTTTTTCAAGGAGCTGAACCTGGGGTGAGGCGGGATCGCTGAACAGGATCGGTCAATATTCGATCTTCACGACCTCGATGCGCTCGATTCCCCCTGGCGTGCGCACCTCGACGATATCGCCGACCTCGGCCTTCAGAAGCGCCTTGGCGATCGGCGAAATCCAGCTGACTTCGCCAAGCTCGGATCGCGCCTCGTCCATGCCGACGATGCGCAACCGCTTCGTCTCGTGCTGCGAACTCAGATAGTCGACGCGCGCGCCGAAAAAGACGCGTTCGCGGTTCGTCTGACGGGTCGGATCGACGACCTCGGCGATCTCCATTCGCTTGCGCAGAAAGCGCAGCCGGCGGTCGATCTCGCGCAGGCGCCGCTTGCCGTAGATGTAGTCGCCATTCTCGGAGCGGTCGCCATTGCCGGCCGCCCAGGCGACTGTCTCGACGAGCTTCGGCCTCTCGACCTGATGCAGTTGAGCGAACTCATCCTGCATCCGCCGCAGGCCTTCGGGCGTGATGTAGTTTTTGACGCCCGCCGGCGATGCCGGAATCTCGTCATCCGGTTCGACGTCGTCGTCGGTTTCCTTGGTGAAGGCTTTGCTCATCGACGCCAGATAGGGGGGTGCAGAGCGCATTTCAATGGCGCGCCCCGCGGGGCGCGCGCTAGAGATGCGGTTCGCGTCAGTGCGCGGCTGGCGCGGCCGGAGTCGCGGAGGCGGCGCCGTCGGCCGGCGCGGCCTCAGCCGCCTTGGCGCCGAAGAAGTTGGCGAACATCCAGGGCTTGTCAGCCTCTTTCGCCGGCTTCGTAATGGAGGCCGTCACGTCCGACGAATCGGCGACCCTGGGATTGGCCGCAGCCGTCGTCGGCGCCGAGGCGGCGACTTTGGCCCGATTGATCTTCGCCGCCGCCACTTGAACCACCGGCGACATGCGGCCCTTCCTGACGGCGCCTTGCGTGATCGCGCTGTCGTCGAGGGCGACATCGACCGGGCCGCGCGACAACGCGTCGGGCCGGCTGGCGTAGGCTGCTATCGAGGCGAAATACGGGTTCTGACCGCCGTCGGCGTAAACCGTCTGGATCGGGTGGAGGCCCTGGGCGGCGAGCTCTGCGACTTTCGCGTCGTCGCGCGATTGTTTGGCCGCGACGAGGCCGCTCACCTCTTCGTCGCGCTTCAGCTGCGGGCAGGGGCCGTTCGGATCAAAATGCGCGCCATTGGCCGGCGCCGCGTTGAACACGTAGTGCTTGTTGCAGACGCCGACGACGACCTCTTGATTGGTCACCTCGAAATTGTCCGAGCCTTCCTTCAGCTGCTTCCAGAAATCGATATTGGGATCGAGCCGGTATTTGGCGAGGTTTTCGGCGGTCATGCGGAACGGATAGGACTGCATCTGGACTTCGCGCTGGCCGCCCGTGAAGGCCTCCCGCACCACGGCGTAAATCTCGCCGATCTGGGGGTCGGTCATCGAGAAGCAGCCCGCCGATGAGCAGATTCCATGCACCATGATCGCGCCGCCGTCGTGGCCGAGCGCCCGGTCATAGGCGTTGGGATAGCCGACGTTGAAGGCGAGGTAATAGGCGGAGTTCGGCTTCATCTGCGCCGGCGTGATCGAATAGAAGCCTTCCGGCACCTGACGATCGCCCTCCCGCGTCTTGGGGCCGAGCTGACCCGACCAGCGGCAGACCGGATAGGTCTTCAGCAGTGCATAGCGGCCGTCGGCCTTCATCTTCCAGATTTCGAGTTCGGATTCTTTCTTGTAGGTGCGCATCAGGACGGGCGCGTTCTCCGAAGTGTCCATCTTCTTCATCAGCGCGACGGTTTCGGGGGCGATCGGGTCATTAGCGTGCGCGCCGATGGAGCCGAGGCCGGTCTCTTCGCAGCCGCCGAGAAAAGCCGCCGCCGCGGCGATTAGCGCAAAGGCTCCGATGCGGAAAAAACGATCGCTGTTGGAACTCATGGCCATCTCGCGCGTTATACGGGGTTTGCGTCACTCGCGTGTCAATAGTCTACGAGCGATATTCTTATTTGCAAGTCGCCGCGCCGGGTGACTTTTTGCGCCCAATGGTTAAAGAAACCATCCGAACCGCGCGAAAATCGCCTTGCTGTGTCAGCTTGCCCAAAGCGATTCCGCCGCTGGTTCAGCATCCTTGCCCAAAGAGGCGGGAGTGAGGCGAAGCTTGCGCCGCGCTGGCGCGGAAGCAGCGCGTTTTTCGAGGGAGCCGGACGCGTCGGGGCAGGCGCGTTTGCGTCGGCGCGGCGGGTCAAACACCACTCTCTGCGCGAAAAAGGCCGATCCGAATCTTTGACGAATTTTGTGGGCTGTGGCGCCGCGGCCACAGGATTTGGGCCGGATCCGATATCGCCGGCGGCGCTTGACCGCGGCTGGTTACAGGCTGCGGCCTATGGCGAGGAATTTGTCGGCCCGCGCGCTGCGGATTTCATCGTGCGAAAGGCTGACGAGACTTTCGAGCGCGCGGTGTATGGCGTTGCCGAGCGCGGCGATGGCGGCGCCTGGATTGCGATGCGCGCCGCCGACGGGCTCGGGCACGACCGCGTCGATGATGCCGAATCTGAAAAGATCCTGGGCTGTGATCTTCATGGTCGTCGCCGCGTCTTCGGCTTTGGCGGCGTCGCGCCAGAGGATCGAAGCCGATGCTTCCGGCGAGGCGACGGTGTAGATCGCGTGTTCAAGCATCAGCACGCGGTTGCAGCTGGCGATGGCGATGGCGCCGCCCGAGCCGCCCTCGCCGACGATCGCCGCGATGTTCGGCACCCCGAGCGACAGCGACGCGTCCGTGGCGCGCGCGATGGCCTCGGCCTGGCCGCGCTCCTCGGCGTCGACGCCGGGAAAGGCCCCAGGCGTATCGACAAGCGAGATGACGGGCAGGTTGAAGCGATCGGCGAGCTGCATCACGCGCACCGCCTTGCGGTAGCCTTCCGGCCGCGCCATCCCGAAATTATGCTTGATGCGCGCGGCGGTGTCGGTGCCTTTCTCCTGGCCGATGACGCAAACGGAATAGCCGCGAAACCAGCCGAAGCCGCAGATGATCGCGGCGTCCTCGCCGAACTGGCGGTCGCCGGACAGCGGCGTGAAATCGGTCAGGAGGCCTTTTACATAGTCGATGAAATGCGGGCGCTGCGGATGCCGCGCGACTTGCGTTTTCTGCCACGGCGTCAAGCTGGCGTAGAGATCGGCCAGCGCCTTTTCCGATTTGCCCTCGAGACGCGCCAGTTCATCGCCGATCGAGACGGCGTCGCCATTCGCCACGAGCGAGCGCAATTCCTGCACCTTCGCTTCGAGTTCTGCGACGGGCTTTTCAAAATCGAGATAGC
>Ga0181538_10001971_pt1 | contig 22019 bp, 13 predicted proteins | sample PEATcosm2014_Bin_40_FD_119773 | JGI IMG/M metagenome (GOLD analysis project Ga0181538, IMG submission 119773) | Peatland microbial communities from MTU Mesocosm Facility, Houghton, MI, USA - PEATcosm2014_Bin23_30_metaG | ecosystem: Environmental > Terrestrial > Soil > Wetlands > Peat | place... | reverse complement strand
GCCCTGCGCCCGGAGGAAATTGACACCAGCCTGCTGCTCAACAAGCGCGGCGATGGCCGGCCCAAGCTCACGATTGATGTGCCGTGGTATGGCGGCGGCATGTCCTTCGGGTCCGTGAGCAATGTCACCCAGTTGTCCAAAGCCCGGGCCGCGGTGGCGTTCAATACCTTCACCTGCACGGGCGAAGGCGGCTACATGGAGCGGATGCGGCCCTATGACGACCATGTCATTACGCAGGTGGCGACGGGCCTGTTCGGCGTGCGCGAAGAAACCATCCAGCGCGTGCCGATTGTGGAGTTCAAGTACGCCCAAGGCGCCAAGCCGGGATTGGGCGGGCACCTGTTGGGCGACAAGGTGACGCTCAGTGTGGCCCGGATGCGCGAGGCGGTGGTGGGTTTCTCGCTCTTCTCCCCCTTCCCCTTCCACAGCGTCTATTCCATCGAAGACCACATGAAGCACATTGACTGGGTCAAGCATGTGAACCGGCGCGCCTTGATCTCGACGAAGGTCTCCACCCCGACGGACGTGGATATGGTCGCGGTGGGCAGTTACTCCGCCGGCACTCATATCGTCCACATTGACGGCGGCTACGGCGGGACCGGCGCGGCGCCGGACATCGCCAAGAAGAACATCGCCATGCCCATCGAATACGCCATTGGCAAGGTCCACCGTTTTCTGGCCGAGGAAGGGGTCCGGGACAAGGTGGTGCTGATTGCCAGCGGCGGCATCCGCTCGGCCTACGATGTGGCCAAGGCCATCGCCCTGGGCGCGGATGGAGCGGTCATCGGCACGGCGGAATTGGTGGCGCTGGGTTGTGTGCGGTGCAGCCGGTGTGAGAGCGGACGCGGCTGTCCGCGCGGCATCGCTACGACCGACTCCGAGCTTTGCGAGAAGATGCAGATTGACTGGGGCACGCAGCGGCTCGTCAACCTTTACAGCGCCTGGCGCGACGTGCTCGTCTCGATTCTGCAACGCCTCGGCCTGCGCAGCGTCAGCGAGCTGCGCGGACGCACCGACCTGATGATGCACCTGGATTACACCAACGACATGGCGAAAACCTCATGAACAGTGATTTGATAAAGCGCCTGGCCGATTCCAGAAGACGCCTGGCCCAGTCTCTCAACCACTCCCCGAGCCTGAAGAAGGAAGCCGAGGAAGGGGGCTGCGGGGTCGTCGGTTTCTGTTGCAGCGAGCCGGTGCCGGGCAAGCACATCTATGAGCCGTCCCGCCAGATGCACAACCGCGGCAATGGAAAGGGAGGCGGCATCGCGGCGGTGGGGTTGGTCCCCGAACAGCTTGGCGTCAGCCGCGAAGTCCTCGACAGCCATTACCTGCTGCACCTGGCGTTCATTGACCCCGCGGTGCGGCCCGAAATTGAGGCGCAGTTCATCACCCCGCACTTCGACATCGCCGCGACCGGCCAACTCAGCCAGCTCAAAGACTGGAAGTCCGTGCCGGGGCTGGAAGTGCTGCCGCCGGCGGTCAGCCGCTATTTTGTGCGCGTCCAGCCGAAGGTGTTGGACGCGTTTATCGCCCGGAACAATCTGCAGGCGCTGGGCCGCGAGGAAGCGGAAGCCGAATTTGTCAACCAGAACAGTTTCAGCCTGAACCAGAAATACTACGCGTCGCTTGGGGAGAAACGGGCCTTCGTGCTCTCGCATGGGCGGGACATCATGATCCTCAAGGTCGTCGGGTTCGCCGAAGCGATCGTCAAGTACTACCAAATCGAGGACCTGTGCGCGCACGAATGGATTGCCCACCAACGTTTCCCGACCAAGGGCCGCGTGTGGCACCCCGGCGGCGCCCATCCGTTTGCGGCCATTGACATGGCGCTGGTGCATAACGGCGACTTTGCCAATTATCATTCCGTCAGCGAGTACCTCAAGCAGCGCCAGATCTATCCCCAGTTCCTCACCGACACGGAAGTCTCGGCCCTGCTCTTCGATTTGTTGAGCCGGACCTACCACTATCCGCTGGAATACATCATCGAGGCGCTGGCGCCCACGACGGAACTGGACTTTGACCGTCTGGATGCGGAGAAAAGGAAGGTCTACCGGGCGATCCAGGCCACGCATATACACGGCTCGCCCGACGGCCCCTGGTTCTTCATCATCGCCCGCACGCTCGCCCGGGAAAAGCAATTCCAGTTGATGGGCATCACCGACACCGCGATGCTTCGGCCGCAGGTGTTTGCTTTCTGCGACGGCGAAGTGCAGGTGGGCCTGATTTGTTCGGAAAAACAAGCCATTGATGCCACGCTGTTGAGCTTGTCCAAGGACGACGCGCGGATTTGCCCGGTGGCGGACCGTTACTGGAACGCGCGCGGCGGCAGTCACAACGATGGCGGGGCCTTCATTTTCAATCTGCAAAAGGACGCCGGCAAGATGCGGATCACCTGCACCGACAAATTCGGCAAACCGGTCCCCATGCCCGGAGGAACGGAATCGTGCGGTTTTTCGCGCGAATTGCCGTCGGGAGCGACCGCCTCCCCGCCGCCGGCGCATGCGGACGCGGCACCCGCCGGGCGCGGCATGGACGCCGGCGCTTCCGGCGCGGAGATATTCGAAACGATGCGCGGGCATCTGCCGCAATGGACCTTTGATGAGTTCCGCCAGGCGTGCCGGCAGATCACGCAGCAGGCGAAAGATCCGTCCAAAACCGCCGCCGCGATTGAGGTTTTCACCCTGCTCAACGACCGGATTTACTCAACCGGCGCCAAGAAGCGCAGCCATCTGCTCCAAATCATCCACGACGAGTGGAACCGGTTGTTCAGCCAACTTCCCAACATCGGCTCAAAAGACGCCGGCAAGAGCGCGTTTCGTCTCATTGATTTCGAGTCCCGCCAGCTCCTGCGCAAACCGCAGGAGAACGAAACCACGCTGGTGACAGACACCGCGCATTTCCCGCCGGAAGGCAACGATTGCGACGCGGCGCTGCTCGTGGATGCCTACATGAAGGGGTGGCGGCGCTTCATCAGTTTTAATTGTATTGGCCAGCGATTTCTCGGCTGCGGGCTGGGGCCTGATACGGAGGAAGTGACGATTGATGTGTATGGCAGCAGTGGAGACTACCTGGCCTCCGGCATTGATGGGCTGACGATTACGGTGCATGGAAATGCGCAGGACCAGTTGGGCCAAATTATCAAGGCAGGCAAGCTGGTCATTCACGGCGACGTGGGCCAAACCTTTATGTATGGCGCCAAAGGCGGCTGTGTCTATGTGCTCGGCAACGCCGCCGGCCGGCCGCTCATCAACTCCGTCGGCCGGCCCAAAGTCGTCATCAATGGCACGTGCCTGGATTTCCTGGCCGAGTCATTCATGGCGGGCGACCCTCATAACAGCGGCGGGTTCGTTATCTTGAACGGCGTCAAGTTCGATGACGACGGCCAGTTGGTTCCGCTGCCGGAGCCTTATCCCGGCAGCAATCTGTTCTCCCTGGCTTCCGGCGGCGCCATTTTCGTCCGCGATCCGAACCGGACCCTGGTCGGCCAGCAGTTAAACGGCGGCAAGTTTGCCCGGTTGACCAATGCCGACTGGGAATTGATCCTGCCGATGCTCCAGGAAAATCAGCGCCTGTTCGGAATCACCATCGAGCGCCTCTTGACCGAAAACGGACGGCTGCGCAAACCCTCGGCCGTGTATCGCAAGGTCATTCCCGCCAGCGTGACCGCCCCGGCGGAACAAAACACCGACGAGGCTGAAGGCGCCCTCGAAGAGGCGGTCGCTAAGTAACCGGAGAACCTGCCGTGATCACCATCACCAAAAAGAAAACCGGAGCCGGCCTGAAAGACGCGGTGGAACAAATCTGCGGCGTTGATCTGAGCGTCTGTTTCCAGTGCAAGAAATGCTCCAGTGGTTGCTCGGTAGCCAGGCTGGCCAAGACGCGGCCGTCGGAACTGATGCGCCAACTGCATCTGGGCGCCGGCAACGAGCTGCTGGAGAGCGATCTCATCTGGACCTGCGCCTCGTGCGAGATTTGTTCCGCGCGCTGTCCGATGGGGATTGATGTCGCCGCCGTCATTGACGCCTTGCGCCTGCTGGCCCTTCAGCGCGGCGCGTCCAAGCCGGCCGGCGATGTGCCGCTGTTTAACCGGGCTTTTCTGAAGACGGTCCAGATGTTTGGCCGCAGCTATGAAATGGGGATGGTCGCCGCCTACAAACTGGGCACGGGGAAATGGATGAACGATACGGAGAAGTTTCCCGCCATGCTCAAGAAACGGAAGATTGCTTTGCTGCCTCCCCGGGGTGGCGACCGGAAAACCGTGGGGCGCATCTTCGATCGCTCCAAACAGAACAAAGGACCCCAGGCATGAAGTACGCGTACTTTCCAGGCTGCTCGGCGGAATCCACCGCCCGGGACATGCACCAATCCACCCTGGCGGTCGCGCGCGCGCTGGGCATTGAGCTGGTGGAACCCGAAGGCTGGACCTGTTGCGGCGCGACCGCCGGCCACCAGACCGATCCCTTCCTGGCTGTCTCCCTCCCCGCCGCCAATCTGGCCAAAGTCCAGGACCTCAAACTGGACATGGTAGTCAGTTGCGCCGCCTGCTTCAGCCGCATGAAAGTGGCGAACCATGAAATCACGGCCCATCCCGGCATGCGCGGGCAGGTCAGCCAGGCGCTGGAGCGCGATTACGACGGCTCGGTTCAGGTGCGGCATTTCCTGGAAGTGCTCCTGGACGACGTGGGCCTGAAGGCCCTCTCCCGCGCCGTCAAGAAGCCGCTCAAGAACCTCAAGGTCGCTTGTTACTACGGGTGCCTGCTGGTTCGGCCGCCCAAAGTTTTGAAATTCGACGACCCGGAAAATCCGACCTCGCTGGACCGCCTGGTAAAAGCGATGGGCGGCCAAAGCCTGGACTGGCCGTGCAAGGTCGAATGTTGCGGCGGCGGGTTGTCGCTTTCGCGAACGGATGTGGTCGTCCAGCTCACGGATTCGATTCTCGACATGGCCTGCCAGGCGGGCGCCGACTGCATCGCGGTCAGTTGCCCGATGTGCCAGGTCAACCTGGATTTGCGCCAGCAGGATATCAACAAACAGACCGGAAAAAACTATCACCTGCCCATCGTGTACATCACCCAATTGGTTGGGCTTTCCTTGGGGCTTCGGCCCGATGAACTCGGATTCGAGAAGCTGATGGTTCCCGCTTCAACCGTATTGGAAAAGGCTGCGGCAAACTGATATGAGCACATCCGACAACAAGAAAATTGGCGCCGTGCTGGTGCAGGGCGGCGGCATCGCCGGCGTTCAGGCCGCGCTGGACCTGGCCAACAGCGGCTTCAAGGTCTGGCTCGTCGAGCGCGACGCCGCCATCGGCGGCATGATGGCCCACCTGGACAAGACTTTCCCCACGGGCGATTGCGCGACCTGCATTGTCTCCCCCAAACTGGTCGAATGCGCGCGCAATCTCAACGTCGAGATCCTGACCCTTTCGGAATTGACCGGCCTGAAGGGCGAACCGGGGCATTTTGAAGCAACCGTCCGGCGGTTTCCACGATATGTGGATGAGGATAAATGCACCGGCTGCAGCGAATGCACTCAAGCGTGCCCCATTGACATACCGGACGAGTTCAACCGCTGCCTCGGCACGCGCAAGGGAATCGCCAAGCTCTACGCCCAGGCCACGCCCAACATCTTTGGCATCCTCAAACACGGCCACGCCCCCTGCAAGGTCAAGTGCCCCGCCAGGGTCAACGTCCAGGGCTACGTTCAGCTCATCAAGAAGAAAGAATACCTCAAGGCCGTCAACCTGGTTCGCCAGCGCAATCCCCTCTCCGCCATCTGCGGCCGGATTTGCACCCATCCCTGCGAATCCGTTTGCACCCGCGGCAAGGCCGATGATCCCATCGCCATCCGCTTGTTGAAACGGTTCGCCTCCGACCAGGAAATCGAAATGCTGGCGGCGGGGAAATTAGTTTTGCCGGAAGAGAAATCTCCCGCGCCGGACGCCAAGAAGGTCGCCGTCATTGGCGCCGGGCCGGCCGGATTGACCGCGGCGGCCGACCTTGCCGATGCCGGTTTTGCCGTCACCGTGTTTGAAGCCCTCAGCGCCGCCGGTGGCATGCTCCGCTGGGGGATTCCCGAGTACCGGCTGCCGAAGGCCATTTTGGACCATGAAATCGAACTGATCCGCCGCAAGGGCGTCAAGTTCGTCTATAACTGCCGCATCGGCGGGAACATCACCTTCCAATCGCTCCGCCAGGATTACCAGGCCATTTTCCTCTCCGCCGGCGCCCAGAAAAGCCGCACGCTCCGCATCGAAGGCGAACAAATCAATGGCGTCCTTCATGGCGTCGAATTCCTCCGCGATGCGGCTTCGGCGAAGAAGCCGGCGGTGAAAGACCGGGTGGTGGTGATCGGCGGCGGCAATGTGGCGGTGGATGTCGCCCGGACCGCCCTGCGCCTCGGCGCCAGGAAGGTCGAGATGATTTGTCTCGAACGGCGCCATGAAATGCCCGCCTATAAGGAAGAAATCGAAGCCACGCTGGCCGAGAACATCACCATCCGCGATGGATGGGGACCCAAGCGCATCACGGGCAATGGGTCCGTCACCGGCATCGAACTCAAACGCTGCACCCGGATTTTTGACGACCAGAAACGGTTCAGTCCCGCCTTTGACGAAAATGACCTGGCCACCGTTGAGGCCGACCAGATCATTGTGGCCATCGGCCAGATGGTGGACGAGCAGTTGGCGGGGCACATCCCGGTTGAGAAGGAACGAGGCTGCTTCAAGACCGATCCGATTACCGGCCAAACCTCCATCCCCGGCGTGTTTGCCGGCGGCGAGGATGCGTCCGGTCCGGGGTCGGTGATTGACGCCGTCGCGGCCGGCAAACGGGTTGCCGAATCCATCGAACGCTATTTGACCGGCAAGGATTTGCTGGCCGCCCGTTTCGAGAGCACGGTCAATCCCATGCCGGAGGAGCTGCTGCCCGATACCGGGAAAGTCGCGAAGAAGGACCGCCCCCGCGCCGCCGAACTGCCGCCCGCCAGCCGGGTGGGGAATTTCGACGAAGTGGAAAAAGGGCTGACCGAGGAGCAGGCGCTGGCGGAGGCGGAGCGTTGTCTTAACTGCGCCCTGTGCTCGGAGTGCAATCGCTGCGTCGAGACTTGCCAGCAGCACGCCATTGACCACGCTATGAAGGAGCGGACGGTTACGCTCGACGTGGGCGCGGTCATCCTGACTCCGGGCTTTGGCGAATTCGATGCCCGGCGAAAAGGCGAATTCGGCTATGGCCGCTATCCCAACGTCATTACCAGTGTTCAATTCGAGCGCATGCTCTCCGCCGCAGGGCCGTTTGAGGGACATGTCATCCGGCTGTCCGACGGCCGGAAAGCCCAGCGCATCGCCTGGATCCAATGCGTCGGTTCGCGCGATTCGGCTTGCGGCAACGGCTATTGCTCGTCCGTCTGCTGCATGATGGCGACCAAACAGGCCATGGTGGCGGGCGATCACGTCGAAGGCCTGGACGCGACCATCTTCTACATGGACATCCGCGCCCACGGCAAAGACTTTGACCAGTACTATGAGCGCGCCAGGGCGCAGAAAAACATCCACTTCGTCAAGAGCATTCCGTCGCGGATTCTTCAGGTCCCCGCCAGCAAAGACCTGCGCGTTCAATTTCTGGATGGCAACAGCCAACTTCAGCACCAGGATTTTGACCTCATCGTCCTGTCCGTCGGCATGGAACCGCCCAACTCCATGGCCGGGCGCGCTGCCAGCCTCGCTATCAAGCTCAACGACTTTGGCTTCTGCCAAACCGACCGCCTCGCCCCCTTGTCAACCTCCCGGCCGGGCGTCTTTGTCGGCGGCGCCTTCCAGGAGCCCAAGGACATTCCCGAAACGGTGACCCAGGCCAGCGCCGCGGCGTCCATGGCGATGGAGATGCTGGCGCCCGCGCGCAACACGCTGATCACCAAGAAGAGTTACCCCGCCGAGCATGATGTCGCCGATGAACCAGCGCGGCTGGGCGTCTTTATCTGCCACTGCGGCATGAACATCGGCTCCGTCGTGGACGTCGAGCAAGTCGCCAAAAGCGTCGCCAGCCAGCCGAACGTCGTCTTGGCGACTCATACCATGTTCACCTGTTCCGACACGAGCTTGTCGAACATCAAGGACATGATCCGCGAGCACCGGCTCAACCGGATCGTGGTCGCCTCCTGCACCCCGCGAACGCACGAGCCTTTGTTCCGTGAAACCTTGCGCGAAGCGGGGTTGAACCCAAATCTGTTCGAAATGGCCAACATCCGCGACCAGTGCTCCTGGGTGCATTCCGCGGCGCCTCAATCCGCAACGGAAAAAGCGGTCGAACTGGTCAAAATGGCCATCGCCCGCGCGCGGACGCTTTCGCCTCTGGAAGGCGGGACGCTGCAGGTTGACCAGACGGGCCTGGTCATCGGCGGCGGGTTGAGCGGCATGACTGCGGCCCTGGCGCTTGCGAACCAGGGATTTCCGGTGCATCTGGTGGAACAAGCCAACTGCTTGGGAGGCGCCCTGCGCGAGATTCACAGCACCTTCGAGCACGCGGACCTGGCCCAGTTCACCAGCGGCCTTATCCAGCAAGTCGAAAAGCATCCCAACATCAAGCTCTATCTGGAAACTGAAATCTCCGGCATCAAAGGCCACGTCGGCAAATTCCACCTCTCGCTGGTCAAGGGCGGCCAGCCGCTCGAAGTGACCGGCGGCGCCATCATCGTCGCCACCGGCGCGCGCCAGGCCAGGACCACCGAGTTCTTGTATGGCCGCGCTGCGGGCGTCTTGACGCAGGTTGAGCTGGAAAAGCTGTTGCACGACAAAGCCTGGCCAGCGAAGGGACAAAACGTCGTCATGATCCAGTGTGTCGGCTCGCGCAACGAGCAGCATCCTTTCTGCAGCCGTATTTGCTGCTCCATGGCTGTCAAGAACGCATTGGCTATCAAGAAACAAGACCCCGCCGCCAATGTCTTCGTCCTCTACCGCGACATCAGGACTTACGGCTTCCGTGAACTCTACTACCAGCAAGCCCGCCAGGCCGGTGTCGTCTTTATCCGCTATGCGCCTGAAGCGCCGCCCGAGGTCCGCGAGAATCAGGGCCTGGTCGTCAGCCTCAAAAGCCCCGACTTCCCAGAACCGCCCCAGATCGAGGCGGACAACATTATCCTCAGCACCGGCATTGAAAGCGACCTGAAAAACAACAAGCGCGTTTCCGACATGCTCAAGGTGCCGCTTAACGCCGACGGATTTTATGTCGAAGCCCATACGAAGCTGCGGCCGGTGGATTTCGCCACCGAAGGCGTCTTCCTTTGCGGGCTGGCCCATTCGCCCAAGTTCATTGACGAGAACATTTCCCAGGCCCGCGCCGCCGCCGCCCGCGCCGCCACCGTCCTTTCCAAAACCCAACTCGACGTCAGCGCCCAGGTCTCTTATGTCACCCAGCAGAAATGCATCTCCTGCATGACCTGCGTCACCGTCTGCCCCTATTCCGCGCCGTACTGCAACAAGGACGGCAAGGGCCAGATCGAAGCCGCCAAGTGCATGGGCTGCGGCATCTGCGCCGCCGAATGTCCCGCCCGCGCCATCCAACTGCATCACTTCGAGACCGACCAGTTCCTGGTCATGCTCCGCCAATTGTTCCCGGAGCGGAACGGGGAATTGTTGCCAGCCGCCCGCCCGGAAAAGGAGTTGGTGGAAACCGTTTGAGCCATGCAATCCGAAGCCTTTCAACCCAAGATTGTGGCCTTTTGCTGCCACTACTGCGCCTATTCCTCCGCCGACCTGGCCGGCTCGATGCGCATTCAGTATCCGCCCAACGTCCGCATCATCCGCACTCCCTGCACCGGCCGGCTGGAGACCGAGTATTTCATGAAGGCGTTGGAACACGGCGCGGACGGCGTGCTGGTCGCCGGCTGCCTGGAAGGCGGCTGCCATTTTGTCGAAGGCAATCTTTGCGCCAAACGCCGCGTCAATTATACCCGCGACCTGCTGCTGGAAATCGGCCTCGAAAAAGACCGCATCCGCATGGTCAACATTTCCGCCGCCATGGCCCGGCCACTGGCGGATACGATTACCGACATGGTCCAAACCATTCGCAAACTGGGACCCAACCCCATCCAACCCAATAGTCCGCCCAAACCGGAGAGCCGCTCATGATCGTTGCACAAAGAAAAAACATCCCCGACCTGCTGGCCATCGTCGAAAAACACCGGAAGGTCCTCCTCCTCGGTTGCGGCACCTGCGTCACCGTCTGCCTGGCGGGCGGCCAGCGCGAAGTCAGCATCATCGCCTCCGCGCTCCGCATGGCGGCCAAACTCAAAGGCCTCCCGCTCGAAGTCGGCGAAGCCACCATCGAACGCCAGTGCGACAACGTCTTCCTTGAGCAAGCGGCCGACACCATCAAGAACCACGACGCCGTATTGTCCCTGGGTTGCGGCGCCGGCGTTCAGGCCCTGGCCGAGCGTTACAGCGGCAAGCCGGTCTATGCCGGCCTGGACACCGCCTTCATTGGCATCCTCGAGGAACGCGGAGTCTGGGCGGAAAAATGCGGCGCGTGCGGCTCCTGTGTGCTCCACCTCTACGGCGGTATATGCCCGGTCACCCGCTGTGCCAAACAGATGCTCAACGGCCCGTGCGGCGGCTCCCGTGAAGACCACTGCGAAGTGGACCCCGCCCGCCCTTGCGCCTGGCAACTCATCTACCTGCGTCTCAAGGAGATCGGCCAATTGGACCAGCTCAAAAAGACCAAACCGCCCAAGAACTGGCGTTCCAGCCAGGCCGGCGGCTGCCGCACCATCATCCGCGAGGATCACCGCGTGTGAGAGCCGGAGCGGGGATCATTCCTCGGGGTTCCAATGGCAGCCGGCCGGGGTTGGCTCTGGCGTGACCTTGCGCAAGTAATAACTTCCCCCAAAGCCCATCCGGGGCTTGACAGAAGTTAGAAACTATGATTGAATTAACGGCGTGAGACACGTAGGCAAAGTCCAGCGTCGCATCCGGCGGGAGGCCCGGAGGGATTGCGGATTGCGGCTTCCGGCCCGGAGCGGCCTGCAGCTCGGAGGGATTGCAGATTGCGGCTTTCTTCCGGAAGCCTTTACGAAGCAGCTTTCAGCTTTTCAGCTTTTACCCTCAAAATTAAGGCTAATTAAGGCTAATTAAGCTTAATTAAGGTTAATTAAGCCTGAAAAAATCATTTTGTTTATGACTCGAACTGGCTTGCTTTGTAATGAAATCCGACATGCGGCGCGTGGGGATCACGCATTGGCCGTTGCCGGCGCTGAATTTGCCGGAGCCGAGGGCGTTGCGGAGCTGCTCCGGCTCAAGAGGGCGCGGCGGGAGCCTCGCCCCGGCTCAAGACGGTTCAGCGTCGCGCTACCGGCGAGGCGGCGGTGGAATGTTTTGTATTGCCAACGGTTGAGCCAATACTGATAGGATTTGAGCATGGCAGCGACGCCAAACAGCCGGGAAACGCCCGCGACCGCAAGCCCGCAGGAACGCGCGGCGCGGGAGTTCCTTGCCCAGGGACGGTTCCGCAAGGCCCGGGATGAATTCAAGCTTCTATGCAAAATTGACCGGCCCAAGTTCCTGCCGCTCCTGGTGGAAGCCAATATCGGATTGGCCCGCGAAATGGCCGGGAAGGGAATGGTGGAGGAAGCGCGGCAAGTCCTCAGCTATCTGAAAACCATCGTTTCGGCGGAGCAATTGCTGGGGCTGGAATTGGAGCTGGGAGCCGGCTCGGCAACGCCGGGCCAAACGCCGGACCGGCCCTCCGCCGTCCCGGAGGTTCTCAGGACGCTGGCAAAGCCGGCGCTGGCCGCGGCGGAGCGCCGGCACTTGGCGGACTGGGCGGTTCTGGCCTTTGAGCCGGTTCCAAACCCCGCTCCCGAAGCGGCCGCGCCGGCGGAGGAACTCGCGGCGATTGTTTCGGCCTTGCGGGCGGTTTCGGAGCGGCAATTCGACCAGGCCCTGGAATTGCTCCGGCCCGTGGGACAAGCCTCCGTTTTCAGCCATTGGAAGCTGTTTGTCAAAGGAATGGTCGCGTTTCATCGCGGGGAATCGGAACGGGCGGCGCGTTTTTTTGAGGGGTTGCCCGCCGGGTCGGCCCCGGCAAAAGCCAGCCGGAGCTGCCTGCTGTTGCTCGGTTCGCAGCCGGTCTCCAGGGACTCGCCGCTGCCCTCCGAGGCGGCGATAGAATGGGCATGCCGGATGGCCGGCGAACGGGGATTGGGCGGGCCGCTGCTGCGCGCCGAACAGGCCTGGCGCAAGGACAATCCTGTGCAAATGTATCAGAATCTCCGGGGCGGCATCCCGCGTTTTCCGGGGGAGGGGCCGGACTTGATCGGGGTTCTGAGCGAGTTTGCCGTCAATTGCGTGTTTACGCTGCCCCCTAAAGAGCAGGATAACTACATGTTCTGGATGGAGGATATGATTGACGGGCAATCCTGCAAAAACCCGGTGGAGCTGCTGCTGTTCTTGCGCGCGCGGGTGCTGGGGTCGGCTGCCGACATGCCGGATGAAGTGGCGGTCGAAAACTGGGAAGAGTTCCTGCGGACGCGGGAGAAACTGCATGGGCGCAACCCGGCGCTGGATTCGATGGCCTGCGGCTGGCTGGGCATGCTGTTCAGCAAACCGCCGGAGCGCGACGCCATGCTGATTTTTCCTTTCAATCCACCCCGCTCCAATATGCGAAATGCGCCCGAGGCGCGGCGGTTGCTGGAAAAGGCGGTCAAATTGGATGAGGCAAATCTCCCGGCCAGTTTGTGTCTTTGCCAGGTGTACAAGGAACTGGGGCGGCACGCGGATCGAAACCGGTTGCTGGATCGGATGACGGCGCGGTTTCCGGCGGAGAAGCAGGTCTTGATGCTGGCCGGGCAGGCCTGCCTGGAACGCAAGGCCTACAAGCGTGGCCTGGATTATCTGGGCCAGGCATTGGCGCTCGACCGTCTGGACCCGGCCATCCCGGACAACCTGGTGAAGGCCCTGCTGTTGCAGGCGCGGGAGTTTTTTCAGAAGAAGCGCCCGGACGACGCCCGGATGGCCATAAGCCAAACCGATTCGTATGAGGTTCCAACCCCCGGCAACATGACGCGCTCGCGCTGGTGTTTGAGGATTCAACAGGGGATGACGGAAACCATCTGGGGCGATCCAGCCAGGGGCAGGGCGCTGCTGGAGGAAGCCCGCCGGGAAAGCCCGTCCGAGGCGGCCTTTCTGTATTACGCCGGTCTTGCGGATATGGCAATCCGGCCGGGAAGCGCGCGCGGATCGGCTTATTTCGATGAGTTCGTCCGTGTGCGAAAGAGCGGGGCCAGCGCCGCGGAGGCGGTGGCGCTCACCCGCATTTGGGTGCAAGGAAAGGAATGGCTCGGCGAGCGCATGAGCCAGCAGCCGTGGGATTTGCTGGATAATTACCTGCGCGCCGCCGCCAAGCACCCATTTGCCCGCGAGGATGGGAGCCGGTTGGTGGAATTTTGCATTGCGGAGAACGACTTCGCACATGCGGGGATGGAACTGGTGGCGAAACGGCTCCAGCAGGATCCCGGCGACCCGCTCTTCCGCCTCTATCGGCTCAAATCCCACGAGGGCGTTGAGCTTCGCCGGGAAGAGGTCCGGATCGAACTGGAGGAAATCCTCGCCGAAGCCGCGCGCCGCAAGGAGGAGCAAACCGCGCGGATGGCCCGTCAACAATTGGATGCGCTGCGGATTCCGCCGCCGGCGCCGGCGGAACCGTTTGACGACTTGCCGCCGGAGGACGAGTTCGATGACGAACCCTTGCCGGATTTCGGCGGCGTTATTCCCATGCTGGCCCAGTTGCTCGGCGGCAAGCAGGGCAAATCATTGAAAGTGCTCGAAGACCTCGTGAACCTGTTCGCCACCACGCCGGAGCGGGAACTCAAACGGATGCGAAACGACCGACCGCCGGGAATGTCGCTCGCGGATTTTGACATACTGGTCGAAATGGCTCGCGTCAAGCGGGAGTCGTCCAACACCGGATTCCCGCCCGGCAACTTTCCGCCGCAGCCGCGTTCGCCAGGAACCATTCCTCCGGCTGATTCCGGCCAGGAGGAACTGCTTTAACCCATGAATCCATATCTTGTACTTGACTTGCCGGCCGGGGCGGATGACCGGGCCATCCGCCAGGCTTACCTGAAAGCCGTCAAGGAGTCGCCGCCCGAGGCCGATCCCAAACGCTTCCAAGAGGCCAGCCAGGCCTACGAAAAAATCAAAGACCAGGAAAGCCGCCATCGCCACATTTTGTTCAATCACGATTGCCCGGCGAACAGTCCGTTGGATGCGCTGGCGCGTTATGCCGGCCGCCGCCGCCTGGACCCGCTTCCCTTCGATGCCATGAAGGAGTTTCTCCGATCCGCGGGGAAGAGTGGCGGCAAATAGAAGCTGAATAGAACCTGGAATTGGTTTCACTTATGTTTCCCTCCGAAGACCACGAGCCGGCGAGCCAACCGGGAGCGTTGCCCCCCAAAGTGGACGTCCTTGGGACGCCTGCTCTTCCCGGACTGGACGACCTTGTTTCCGAAGCGCCGTCCGCCGGCTTGGAAGCTCAAGACGGCGCGGGCGATTGGAAGGCGGCGTTGCGCCGCCAGTTCGAGGCCTGGCTCGAGGAGTTGGATGAAATCCCCGAATTGGCGCCTGGCAGCGCGACGCCGGACGCGCCCGATCTTTTCTCCTTTTACGCCCAATGGATCGCGGCCAGCGCCGAGGCGCGCAAGGCCAACCGCCGCACCGCCGAAGCGTTCAGCCAGTGGGGCGACGCGCTGGGCCGTTTTGACGGCGACTTGAAATTGCTGCGGGAGCAATTGCAGCGTCTGGCCGCCGCCGCTCCTTCCGAGGGAATGTCGCGTGCGCACTGCCTGGTTTTGGCGGAATTGCTGGACAGATTGCAACGGCTCGCCCGCGCCTTCGCCGCTCCGCCGCCCGCTTCGTGGTGGGGTGGAACCGGACCGTGGCGGCGGGCCTGGGAAAACCAGCGCCAGGCCCTGGATATTCTGCTTGGCCATCTTGAATCCCTGCTCAAGAAGGAGGGCCTCACCCCGGTGGAAACCCTGGGCCGGCCCTTCGATCCCGCCACCATGACGGCCGTGGCGGCGGAACCCGACAACTCCCGGCCCGATCAGACCATTCTCGAAGAGATCGCGCCGGGCTATCGCCTGCGCGGCGAGTTGCTCCGGGCCGCCCAAGTCAAAGTTTCCCTCAACAAAACCCCGACTCCAAAACTATGAACGAACTGATTGTCGGCATTGACCTCGGCACCACCAACTCCGAACTCGCCGTTGTCCTGGACGGCGAAGTCAAAGTCATCCCCATTCACGGCAACCCGATCATGCCCTCTTGCGTCGGCATCGGCCCGGCGGGCAAACTCATCGTCGGCCAGGCCGCCAGGAACCAGATCGTCGCCGCGCCCGAATCCACCGTTATCTCCATCAAGCGCCTCATGGGGAGCGGCACGAAAGTGAGCCTGGGCGGGAAGGAGTTTTCGCCCGAGGAGATTTCCTCCTTCATCTTGCGCGAACTCAAGCAGGAGGGCGAGAAGCAGCTTGGCCGGAGCATCCTCAAGGCTGTGATCACCGTTCCCGCCTTCTTCAACGAGCAGCAGCGCAAGGCCACCCAGGTGGCCGGCGAATTGGCGGGCCTTCAAGTGGTGCGCATTCTCAATGAGCCTACCGCCGCCGCCCTGGCTTACGGCGGCGGCGCCAAGCAGGGCGAAACGATGCTCGTCTATGATTTGGGCGGCGGGACATTCGATGTTTCGGTCGTCACGGTTGAACAGGGCGTCGTCGAAGTCAAAGCCAGCCACGGCGACACCCATTTGGGCGGCGACGACTTCGACCAACTCCTGGTCGAACATGCCGCGGCGGCCTTCCAGCGGCAACACAACGTGGATCTTCACCAGGACCTCAAAACCCTTCGCCGTCTCAAAGTGGCCCTGGAAAAGGCCAAGTGCCGCCTCTCCGATGAACCGTTCGTCACCGTGCGCGAGGAATACCTGGACGGCCAGCGGCACTTGGAATTGGAAATCATGCGCGACCAATACGAGGAGATGATCCTGCCCTGGTTGGAGAAAACCCTCACCTGCCTCCATCAATCGCTCAACGATGCCAAACTGGGTCCCAAGGACATCAGCAAGGTCATGCTCGTCGGTGGAGCTACCCGGACTCCGCTGGTTCACCGCCTGCTCCGGCATAAACTGGACTTGGAGCCGCGTTTTGAAATCAATCCCGATCTCATTGTCGCCATGGGCGCCGCCGTTCAGGGCGGTGTCCTCGCCGGCGAGAAATCGCACTCCATCCTCGTGGACATCACTCCGCACACGTTCAGCACCGTCGCCCTCGAGCGCGGCTTTGACGAAACCCGCCTGGTCTGCGTCCCCATCATCCCGCGCAACACTCCCCTGCCGGCGAGCAAGGCCGATTTGTTCGCCACTTGTTACGACAACGAAACGGAAGTCAGAGTCACCGCCTACCAGGGCGAAGCCCCTGTGCCGGAGGAAAACACCCTCATCGGCGATTTCCTGGTGGAAGGCCTGAGAAAGGCCCCCGCCGGCAACCAGGTCATCATCCACTTCGACCTCGACCTCAGCGGCATGCTCAAAGTCACCGCCACGGAAAAGACTACAGGGCTGGTCAAAACCGTCACCATGGACACCCGGGGCGCGCGCACCCTGGACCTCGAACAGGCCCGGCGCAACATCGCCTCCCTGGCCGGCGAATCGGAATCCGCCCCGGGCGGCGTCCCGGAGCCGCCCTCCGACCGCCCCGCCCAACTGGCCGCCGCCAAGGGCCTGCGCAATCGCGCCGAAGCCCTTTTGCAAAAGAACATCAGCCCCGATGACGCCGCCGAGCTGCGCAAACTTCTGCATGACAGCGCCGAGGCCATCAGCGCCGGCGTTGATCTGGCCGGCCTTAACGAAGCCCTCGGGGATTTGCTTTTCTACCTGGAGGATTAACCATGGAAATCTCCTGCCCCGCCTGCGCAAAAACCAGCGAGCTTCGCGACACAACCTCCTGCCCGCGCTGTGGTTGTGATCTCGGTCCCCTGGCGCGCATCCTCGCCGGCGCCGCCTGGCATTTGCAGGCGGCCGCCGGGCAAATGCGGGCGCGGGATTGGGGGGCGGCGCTGGAGCACGCCCAACAATCGTGGTCATTGTGCCACTCCCGGCCTGCCGCCCGCGCGGCCTGCCTGGCCGCCGCGGCCCTGGGAGAAACGCGGGACGCGCTCACCTGGCGCCGGCGGGGCCAAGATTAGCAAATCTCATAAGTCCTATAAGTCCCACTACTCCCATCCAAGACCTTCCGCCGGTCAAACCGCCCGCAGATTAACCAGCTCGATCCCCGCGCCCTTGCCGAGGTTGCGGCTGTACTTCTTTTCCCCGGCGTTGTTCCAGTGCTCGTGAACGCCCAGGCTGGCGAGCGCCTTCCCGTCTTTCGCCGGGTCGTACTTCGTCTTGGACGGCGCCTTGTCCGCCAGCGCCATTTCGTGGAGATAGTTGTCAACCGGGCCGTTGACGATTGAGGTCAGCGTCGGCTCGCTGCGCAGGAAATCCAGCGCCACCGAGTCAATGGCCACGCCGTCCTGCGAGGCCAGCAGGCTGGAGGTCCAATTCCCATTGAAGGGCGCGCTTTGCCACTTGCAGGCCGGGGCCAATTTGAATTCGTTGTGCTGCGTCGCATACAAGCCGTCAATGATGTAAAGAATGGTCTTCCCGCCCGTCTGCGGATGTCCGTTCAAATCCACCAGGCCGTTGTAGGAACCCATCACTTGGGCAACCGGCAGCGGCTCGCCGCCGCCGGCGCGGCCAGGACCGCCAGCACGAGCGGCAGCGCCGGCAGGAGGTGCGCCGGCGGCACGATTCCCCGCCGCGCCAGGCGGAGGTCCGCCCCCACGGGGGGCCATGACCTTGACGGTAATCGAGGCATGCATGTTCCTGGCGCCGGGTTCGCCCGTGTCGGTCAACAGGGAACCGAGGTGATTCTTCGCAGTTACCGTCATGCCCGCCAACGTGTGCCCTTTCAGCCCGGCGACATTGATCATGTAGTCGGCGGCCGTGACGCATGTCGGGAAATACATCGTCACATTGCCCTGGCCCAGGACGATCGGCTTCGTCTTGTCCGGCACCGCTTTCTCGCGGCCGTCGGTGTCGGTCGAGTCCACGAAATGGACTCCGGGAAATTCCTTGGTGCAGGGGTCGAAGATGGTGACCGGAACATGGCGGACGGCGTCGTAAAAAGTGATGTCCGCCGGCGCAACACCAACCTGCTGGACCAGGTGGCGCAGCATGGCCAGCACAAGTTGCGGCGCGATGTAAGAATTGTTCGCCCCGTTGCTGTGGTCTTCGTGCATCTGGTTCAGGTTGAGTTTGACGACGATCTTCTCGCCCTTCTTGTAACCCACCGCGCCCTTGCCTTTGCGCTGGTTAAAGTCGGTGAAAATCTTGTTCCAGGCTTCCTTGTCAGTCGCGGCGTCGCCGACCGAACGGATGGTGTTCGAGAACATCGTCGCGACAGCTTGGGGATGGGTGTTGCTGTCGTCCCACCAGCCCGGCGCGTTGTTCAAGCCGTCCCAGCTCGTGGCCTTGGGGTCAAAAGCCCAGGCGACGCGGCCCGGCTTGACGCCGAAGGCGACGCCCATGGGCGTGTTGGCAGGGTCGCTGGGAATGAAGGCCGGCGGAGCCGCGGGCGCGCCTTCGGCGGCCAGGGCTGAGGGCAATCGCCAGACGGTCAGCGCCGCGGCGCCGCCCAGCAATGAGGTTTTCAGGAAATCTCTTCGGGTAGTTGCATAATTATTTGTCATATTTGAGTTGCCTTTCATTTGCCGCGATATTGCCCGGCGCGGGCAAATTTGTCAAGCCCAATCCGCGCCCATTTGGCAGGCGCCCGGGCCAATTCGTGAACGTCCTGGAAGATGCAGACTGCATGCGCAATAGCCACCGGGCTGGTGGAGTGGTGGAGTGATGGCTGTGCGGCATGGAATGATGGAGTGATCCCGATTCCGAATCGGGAATACTCCATCACTCCAACACTCCGTTGGGTTCTCTTGAGGGGAGTTCGAGTCATAAAATAACACGATTAGCATCCCCGCTTGGTTCGTGGTATTGTCCTCGTCAAGCCGGGTGAATCGGACACCTTGCAGTGGAAAGCGGGTTGCCGCCGGTTTGCTCCGCGCAAACCGTTGCCAATCCGACAGCGGGAGCCGTCTCCCGCGGTTCATACACACCGCCCTCATCACGTATCTATATTAGAACATAAGGCATTTTTGTGAATGGAAAAAAGAAATTCCTGCCTTTGCAAGGGAGACCAGACAGGCTAAGCTGCCCGCTTAATTGATTGATGAATCTTCACGACCTGATTGAGCAAGCGGCTTTCGCCTGGATTAGCCAGGAGAAGGCGAACGCCCAATCATTGCCAGGCCAAATCGCCCGCCACATTGAGAAAACGGAGAAGCTCCGCTTGCCGCAACGGCAGGCAATTGAAATTTACCTTTGGCTCAAGTTCGTCGGGCAGAACCGCCCGCTGGGGGAAATCATTCGCGCAGGCGCTCTGCGAGACCTTATCGGGCGCCCTTCGGCGCTTTGCGGAAACGCGACTGCGGAATTCCTGTTTCGCTTCGCCAAGGAAAACGATCTCAAGAAACTTGCTGAGATGGTCAAAGATGATCCTCTTGGCGAAAGCCAGGATTGGAACCCCTTTCTCAACGCGCTGCTTCACGATTTCAACTATCCGAATTACCTTTTCAGCCTTCCGATGGGCGCCGGCAAGACGTATCTCATGGCCGCTTTCATCTATCTCGATTTGCACTTCGCGCGACTGCAACCCAACGACCCGCGCTTTGCCCGCAACTTCGTCGTGTTCGCGCCGCAGGCTTCCAAAACGGCCATCCTGCCGTCCCTGCAAACCATTCGGAACTTTGACCCTTCCTGGGTGCTGCCGCCGAATGACGCTGCCGAACTTCGTCGGGTGGTTCACTTCGAGGTTCTCGACAGCTTGAGTTCCAAGCGCCGCGACAAGCTCCACGGCAACAACCCAAATCTCGAAAAAGTCAACCGCCTGACGCAGACCCGCGACTTCGGCCTCGTCTTCATCACCAATGCCGAGAAAGTCGTGATGGAAAAATTCTCGCCGGAAGACCAGCAGATTGCCAACCCGGCCAGCCTTTTTTACGACGAGAAAAAAGCTTCCGAAGTCGTGAAGACCAACGCCCTGCGGGAAAGACTTTCACAAATTCCGCGCATTTCCGTCATCCTCGACGAAGCGCATCACTTCTTCACCAGTTCAGGCGCTGATGAGAAGAAGTTGAAGCTCGCCGTGGACGTGCTCAACCAGCACGGCCATGTCTGCGCGGTCCTGGGCTTCTCCGGCACGCCGTATCTTCGCCACCATGTCCCGCTCGCCGGATCGAAGGTGAAGCTGTCACAAGTCCAGCTCATCACTTATCATTACTCGCTCGCCGACGGCATCGGAAGGTTCCTCAAGGTCCCGCGCGTCACGGGCATGAATGTCGCCCCCAACAAATTCGTCAGCGATGCATTGACAAACTTCTTTAAGGATTACGACCGCATCTATCCGACCGGAACCGAAAGCAAAATCGCCTTTTACTGTCCGAATATCGAAAAGTTGAACACGGAAATTCTTCCCGAAGTGCGCGCCTGGTACGCGGCCCATCGCGCCGGGCGGGAGGACACGGAGATATTCCGCTTCTATCGCGGCGTGAAAAAGTCGCAAAAGGCATGGGCCCTTCCAAAGGACTGCGACGCCATTTTCAACAATCTGGACCAGCCGCACATTAAGAAGCGTGTTATCCTGCTTGTCGCAATCGGAACGGAAGGCTGGGATTGCAAGAGCCTTACGGCCGTCGCACTGCCCCGCCGCGAGACCACGAAAAACTTTGTCCTGCAAACCACTTGCCGCTGTTTGCGCGAAGTCGTCTCCGCTAGGGACGAAAGTGCGCTGATTGCCCTGGGCGAAGGCAACTACGAAACGCTCGACAAGGAATTGAAGGAAAACTACGCCCTCTCCATCGCCGACCTGCGCGTTCACGCGGAGCAGACCATCAACCTCCTTGTCCGCAAACCAAAGCTCGGCAAGCTCCGCTTCAAGAACGTGCGCCGGCGCTATTCCATCGTCCGCGAGGAACGCGACCGAAACGTGGCCGCGCAACTTGGAAGCTTTGACTTTGGGCTTTTCAAAGAGCATTACCCGTTCACGCCGACCGCGACGGAAGCCACCGTGGGCCAACGCGGTCTGGCCAACGCGGTCACGCACATTCTCGCCGCTGAATCCGCCCGCCACCTCCTGGCCTACGCCGATTTTCTTGCCGCCCTCGCCCGCGCCACCTGGGGACGATTCTCGGAAGCCGATCTCGTGAACGAGCACGATGCTGTGTTGCGCGGCATCCATGGGCAGGTGCAGGCGCAACTGGGTTGGCTCGCCTTGCATCCCGCGCTTTCGCTCAATGACGTGGTCGCCTTCGCCGCCATGCTGCTGATGGAAAGAATCCGCGTCACGCACGAGGAAATTGAGGAGGACGTGGGAATTGATTTTTCAGGCGAAGGAAGAATTCGTCAAGGACGTGTTTCTGAAACATAACCCGCACTTCCGTTACAAGTGTTTGGTGGACGAGGACGACAACGATTTTTCCCGGCACCTTGAAACGGTGAAGCAGGAAATCCAAAGTTTATGATTCCGCAACCCTACAAACCACTTCCTTACACGATTACCCCCGCGCGCGGGCAGGCGCTCCTGAATTTCGAAGGCCGCCGCATGCCGGGCCATCTGCCGCTGTTCGAGGTGACGAAGGTGGAGGAAGTCCGCGCCGCCCAAGCGCCCACCGAGCCGCCTGCCGGGCCGAACTTGCTGCTCCATGGCGACTGCCTTTCCGTCTGCGCTTACCTCAAGGCCAACAACATCAAGGTGGACTTGGTCTACATTGACCCGCCGTTCGCCAGCGGCGCGAACTACGCGAAGAAGATTTATCTGCGTAATGGAGGACCGTCCTCGCTCGAAACCGAAGACAGTGCCATCGGCGAGGAGGTCATGTATGG